>Ga0209085_1000384_pt1 | contig 32845 bp, 30 predicted proteins | sample C_131016_EF_Meta_FD_187310 | JGI IMG/M metagenome (GOLD analysis project Ga0209085, IMG submission 187310) | Freshwater microbial communities from Lake Croche, Canada to study carbon cycling - C_131016_EF_MetaG (SPAdes) (version 2) | ecosystem: Environmental > Aquatic > Freshwater > Lake...
TCGTCATACTCGACTAGCAGTGAAGCGTTGGTCGTACGAAGTGCCCTTGGAGCGAACAAGTCCAGTGGACTTGTTCGTCATACTCGACGAGCAGTGAAGCGTTGGTCGTACGAAGTGCCCTTGGAGCGAACAAGTCCTGTGGACTTGTTCGTCATACTCGACGAGCAGTGAAGCGTTGGTCGTACGAAGTGCCCTTGGAGGGACTCGAACCCCCAACCCTTTCCTTAGGACGGAACTGCTCTTCCATTGAGCTACAAAGGCGTTGCCCCTATTACACCACGTGGTTGTTTTAGGCGGCGAGGTATTCGTTCCAGGCCGGGACGTCACGATCGATTCCGCGTACTAACCACGCGGTTCCGTGCGGCTGGCGCGGCTGAACGCTGAGCGACCAGCCCAACTCGCGAAGCGTATGGTCGGCTTTCTGGTTGTTGCACCTGACACAACAGGCGACGAGATTTTCCCAGCTGTCGCTTCCACCCCGAGATTTGGGTTGGACGTGGTCGATCGTGTTCGCGGCTTTTCCGCAATACGCGCAACGGTGATTGTCGCGCCGCAAAACCCCGCGTCGAGTGAGCGGGACCCCGCTCGTCATTGGAACGCGGACATACCGACTAAGAATGATGACACTCGGTCGATCCCAGAGTCCCGAAATTCCGAACACGGGATGGTCCGCTTCATGAGCGAGTATGTTCGCCTTTCCCGTCATGACGAGCACGATGGCTCGTCGATACGAGACGACAGCGAGAGGCTCATAGCCGGCGTTGAGGACGAGTGTTCTCATGGTGTTCCTTTCGTTCCCACATGGAGTGTGGGGGTTCGGGTGTGGGCCATCGTCGCTCTCATCCTCAAACAAAAAAGGCACCGTCTTTACAGACGATGCCTTCCGTTTTCGCAACCGAGTTGTTGCGTCACGGCGCTCGGACTTATCGGGTGTTCCCAGTCGAATCCTCGGGTTGAGGCTCTGTGGGCACCCGTCAAACCGCTGAGGATTCGAGTTGTGCTGGTCACGTCAACAGACTACGCCCGCATTGTGTTTCGGGCGGTATTGGCGCGTTATCGAATTCCGAGACGAACGATGTAGTAGTTCGACGTGTAAATGTCGCGGATGCTGACGACTCCACCCGCCTCGGGTGCATCGAGCATCTTGCCGTGGCCGGCGTAAAAACCGATGTGCCCGGGAATGACGACGAGGTCCCCTGGGCGGGCGTCAGATTCGTGAATGGGTCGTCCCATTGCGGCTTGTGCCGCTGCGCTGTGTGGGAGCGCAACCCCGAATTGTGAATAGACGAACGCTGTCAAACCTGAACAGTCAAAACCGGCGGGAGATTCGCCACCGAAGCGATAGGGAACGCGCAGGTACTTCTGTGCAACATCGAAAACTTTGGAAAGGCTGAAATCGGGGTACGGCGGGTTCTTGAGATAATCCGCGGCGGAGGGTCCGTGGTACGCCGGGTAATCGATTTGGCCGATTGCGGCAAGGCGGTGGATCGCCGCCAAGCTGGTGGCGTGATACGACGACAGATCGACGGCGAGCGCCGAATCACTGTTGACGACGACGTCTTGGGTGTCTTCTGTCGCGTTGACAATTTCCGGGTTGAACGCGTAGGCGGGAAGCGCGATGGTGCCAACGAGCGCTGTAATCAAGCCAAAGACGGAAACACGACGAGCATTCTCGCTGACGAGCGCTTGCCCAAAACGACGAGCCATGGGTTTGATTCCGCGAACAATTCGAGCGATGAATCGAACCCAATCACCAATCGCGAGTGCTGTGGTGTGTCCAATTCGAAAGAAAGCGTTGTCCAAGAGTTTTCCCCTGAGCCCGAGGCGCTTTACCTCCCCGTCATGAATTCCGTTGCGACTCACAAAGACGGGGCGTTCGGGCCTCGTGAGCCTGTTCCGTGTGCGCGGTGGCGCGTGTGGAACTCTCTCATCGTACCAAGCGCGCCCTGAGCTCCCTAAACCGACGCGCTCGGCGTGGCAAAACTAGCGACTTTAGGTTCGTGTGGATTGTTTAGACTTGGGCTCATGACCGACTTTCGACTGTCACCCGAACTCCAGCCACGAGACGGTCGATTCGGATGCGGTCCGTCCAAGATCCGGCAGGAACAACTCGATTACCTGATTGCTCACGCTCACCTTCTGGGAACCTCCCATCGCCAAAAACCGGTACGCGAACTTGTCGGCCGTATTCGCGCGGGGCTGTCGGACCTCTATCGACTGCCTGACGGCTACGAGGTCGTTGTGGGCAACGGTGGTTCGACCGCGTTCTGGGATGCGGCGGCGTTCTCGCTCATTGACACCCGGAGTGCGCACCTGTCGTTTGGTGAATTTGGTCAGAAGTTTGTCAATGCCGCCAGCGCGCCGTGGCTCTCCGCACCGGCTGTAAGTGTTGGTGACCCCGGATCCGTCTCGTCGTTTGTCGGCGACGAGGACGCCGACGTATTCGCCTACCCCCACAACGAAACATCGACGGGCGCAATGGCGGCTGTCAAGCGTCAGGGCTCCCCCGGTTCGCTCACGGTGGTCGATGCGACGAGCGCCGCGGGTGGAATCGATATTGATATCAATGAGACAGACGTTTATTACTTCGCTCCGCAAAAGAATTTCGCGAGTGACGGCGGACTGTGGTTCGCCCTGATGTCACCCGCCGCGACCGAACGGATTGCGCGCATCGCCGCCTCGGGCCGGTACATCCCCGAATTCCTTTCCCTTGGCGTTGCCCTGGAAAACTCCCGGCTTGACCAAACGCTCAACACGCCGGCCATTGCCACATTGTTATTGCTCGATTCCCAGATCCAGTGGATTCGAGAGAACGGTGGACTCGGGTGGGCGGACGCCCGCACAAAGGAATCATCCAATCTCATTTACACCTGGGCCGATGCCCACCCCAACGCCACGCCGTTCGTCGCACGCCCCGAGCACCGTTCGCAGGTCGTCACGACGATCGACTTCGATGACACGGTCGATGCGAGCCGCGTATCCGCCATGTTGCGCGCCAACGGGATCGTCGACATCGACCCCTACCGCAAGTTGGGACGCAACCAATTGAGGATTGCGACGTTTACGGCGATCGAACCAGCCGACGTTTCGCTCTTGCTCGGCGCTATCGACGCGGCGATCGACGCGCTCTAGTCCTCATCGTCGATGACAACAAAGTCGTCATCGATTTCGTCGATACCGTCGTCAACGTCGTCAACGTCGTCAACGTCGTCGTCATCATCATCAATGTCGTCGTCATCATCATCAATGTCGTCGTCATCATCATCAATGTCGTCGTCATCATCATCAATGTCGTCGTCATCATCATCAATGTCGTCGTCATCGTCATCGTCATCGTCAATCTCGTCATCCGGTACGACAACAATCTCGTCTTCGATGCCCGCCGCAATCGACGCCTCATAATCGCGAAGCCGATCGGCCCACGGAACCCACTCCGGTGACTGAATCGCGTCGGCGCCTGCCAGCAATTCCGTCTCGAGAATCGTCGTGTCTTTACCGTCGATGGCCAACGATGCCACCCAATCCCACCCGATGTAGCCGGGCAGATTTGAGGAAAACCGGATGTTGGCGATTCCGTCTGTTTCCTCGACAGACAACATGGTGCCGATAGTGTCGCCGGGTGTGATTGTCTCGAGCGCCGCGCGGGCGGCCTGTTCGAGTGCCTTAGGCGTCAAAGTTATCCGCAACCTTTCGAAGCACGGCTGCGATTTTGCGGGCGTGAGAGTTTGCCGGGTAATGTCCTCGGCGCAAATCGTTGCTCGCCGACTCCAGAAGGCGAATCACATCTTCGACAATGACGACCATGTCATCAGCGGAACGGCGACGGCTGCGCACGACCGACTGTGGTTCTTCGAGGACGATGACCCCATGAGCCTGGAGTCCCCGTTTGCCGTCAACGGTGCCGTATTCGACTCGGGCGCCAGTTTGAATTTCGGTTCCGGTTGGCAGGGCGGAGGCGTGCAGGAAGACCTCGATGCCGTCGTCGCCTTGAATAAATCCAAAGCCTTTGTCCTCATCGAAGAACTTTACTTTTCCCGTTGGCATTGTCGCTCCTTGTAACCTGACCCTTACCGAGGATACCTGTCGAGGCGATAAACTATACGGATGCCTTCTTCTCATGACGTGTCGACACGATTAGGGGAGTTGTCGAAGCACGAACTGAAGACAATCGTCCTCGCCCGACCGTGGCACCTTGGGCGGCAACACGACCTTCACGACTTGGCTGACACGCTGGTGTCGCTCGAGTCAATCGTTCCCACTCTTCGAAGCCTGGCCCGACCGACGCTCTTGGCCATGGCCACCGGTCCCGCTGACCAGCAGGCGCGCGATCTGCTGCTTGCCGACGCGGACGGGAAAACCTACCCCGACGTGCTCTCTGCGCTGCCCGCAATACTTGACCAACCACTCCCACAGAAACCGACGGTAGAGGGTGACAGTGCGAGCGTCAGCCTTCACAGCCTCATCGGAATTCGAGACCTCATCGAATGGGTCGCCGATGAGCCAATCGCGATGAGCGCGACCGGCGGGCTGCTTAAGGCCGAAGAAAAACTTCTCGCAGCAGGTCTCGTCCTGTCGGACGACGACGCCGGCGCCATCATCCGCATCGCCGAAACCGCTGGGCTGGTTCGCATCATCGATCGGCGCTTGTACGCAACGGTTCGAGGGATCGACCTGATCGATGATCTCGTCGGTTTACTCACCGCGGCGATCGATGCCGTGTTCTCTGAACTAAGCACCTCAGTGCGAACTGCGTGCACCGACGCAGGGAGGCTCGACACGCCGTTCCTCGAATGGCTTCTGCCGTTGCGCGATGACGCAGGATCGGTGACTCTTTCGCGCGTGTCAAACGAGTTGCGACTTTTGGGACTCGTCTCGAACGGCACGACCGAATTCGGGCGATCCGCCCTCGCCGGACACGACGAACTTGCACTCACGATTTCGCCGGTGCTCCCCTCACTTCAGTCGGCGGTGTATGTTCTCGACGACCGCAGCATCATCGCGCCCGGGCCCGTCACCTCGGAAACCGCGGGTTTCCTCAACACCGTTTCACGAATCGAAACGCGGGGCCTCGCGCCGAAACGCCGATTCGATTCGGCTCTCATTTTGCGTGCGATTGCCTCCGGTACGACCGTTGATTCGATCGTTGACCAACTCAGTGTGTTATCACTGACACCAGTTTCGGCGGCCGTCACCTCTACGATTTCCGACATTGCCGCTAATGGCCGATTCGTCACCCTCAATGGAACGGGTACGGATACCGCCGCTAAGGCATCTCACCCCGAACTCGGCGAGATGCTGTTGACCGATCCGCGACTTCAGCGCCTCGCTCCGATGAAGATCGATGACCTGTCAGTTTTGTACGGTGCATCCCGCCTTCGCGTCGAAACCGCTCTGATTGATAGTCGCTACACCGTGGTGGCCCCTCGGGCCGAACGAGTCATCGTCGAGACCGACGGCTCGTCCAAGTTGCAGGAACTTGCCGACCACTTGTATTCAACGGGTCTCGGGTCGACGCATCTCGAACGTGCGCTCATTTCCGCTGGCAAAAATCGTTCGCGCGTCACTCTCCTCGTCGAGACGAGCACAGGCGCCAAAACAATCACACTCGAGCCGCGTCACGTCGCGAACGGTCGCGTACGCGGATTGGACACCGCTGCCGACGTCGAGCGGACACTTCCGATTTCCGCCATCATCGAGCTGCTCGCGGTCGGAGAATAAGTCGTGAACGGTCCACTCATTGTCCAAAGCGACCGAACGGTTCTGCTCGAGGTCGGCCACGAACAGGCGACCGAAGCCCGTCATGCGCTCGCCGTTTTCGCTGAACTCGAGCGTGCGCCTGAGCACATTCACACCTACCGCATCACGCGCTTGGGATTGTGGAACGCTCGCGCCGCGGGGCACACCGCCGACGAGATGCTGGCTACTCTCGAGGCGTATTCGAAGTTTCCCGTCCCTCAGGTCGTTGCGACCGACATCGCGGACACGGTCTCGCGCTACGGACGAATAGTCGTCGAGCGAGACGGCGACGGTTTATATCTCGAGGCCGAATCACCACAGATTTTGGCCGAAATCACGCGGACCTCGAAACTCGAACCACTCCTGGGTGCTGTCACGAGCGAGACGGTCGTCAGGCTCAACGATTGGGCGCGAGGCATCGTCAAACAAGAGTTATTGAGCATCGGGTGGCCGGCCGAAGACCGCGCTGGTTTCACCGAGGGAACACCGATGGCGGTCAAACTCGACAATTCGTCGTGGGAATTGCGAGGCTATCAACGTGAGGCGATCGATCTCTTCTCATCGTCTGGTGCCGGCGTGGTGGTCTTGCCGTGTGGCGCGGGTAAAACGGTCGTCGGAATCGGTGCGATGGTCGAGGGACAATCGTCGACACTGATCCTGGTGACGAACTCGGTCTCGGCGCGCCAATGGCGAGACGAAATCATCGCGCGAACGACGTTGACCGACGACGACATCGGTGAGTATTCGGGCGAAAAGAAGGAAATCAAGGCCGTCACGATCGCCACGTATCACATCCTCACCGCCAAACGGAGTGGCGTTTTCGCACACCTTCCGCTGCTGGATGCGAACAATTGGGGACTCATTATTTATGACGAGGTGCACCTGTTACCTGCACCCGTGTTCAAATTGACCGCCGATCTGCAGGCTCGACGTCGACTCGGACTCACCGCGACTCTTGTGCGCGAGGACGGGAAAGAGGGCGACGTCTTCAGTCTCATTGGACCGAAGCGATTCGACGCACCGTGGAAAGAAATCGAAGCACAGGGCTTCATCGCTCCCGCCCGATGCGTCGAGGTCCGGGTGCTTCTCGAATCCGACGAACGGATGGAATACGCGATTGCGAACGAGCGCCAACGTTTCCGGATCGCCGCGACAAGCCCAGCGAAACGTCGCATCATTTCTCGACTCATCGATCAGCACCCCGATGACCAAATCCTTGTCATCGCGCAGTACCTCGATCAGATCGATGATGTGTCGGACACCCTTGAACTTCCGACCATCACGGGTCAAACTCCGGTCGACGAACGCGAGGTCCTGTACGACAAGTTCCGCTCGGGCGAAATTCGCGTACTGCTCGTGTCGAAGGTCGCGAACTTTTCGGTTGACCTGCCCGATGCGTCCGTGGCGATTCAAATTTCCGGATCGTTCGGTTCTCGTCAAGAGGAAGCGCAACGACTCGGTCGAATCCTTCGTCCCAAGTCCGATGGCCGAAGCGCCGTGTTCTATACCGTTGTCGCTCGCGACACCGTCGAACAAGACTTCGCGCAAAATCGTCAGCGGTTCCTGACAGAACAGGGCTACGCCTACGAGATTGTCGACGAGGCCGCGGTTTAGCCACCCCGCCCGATTTCTCGGGTTTGTCCACAGATCGATGGGCCACGACACCGGACATTCGGCGTTGGCGCGATTATGTGGTCATGACGTCATTCCACGTTGATCCGCACGCGCTCGATGACGCGGCAACACACATCTCACGCACGATGGATTCGTTGCAATCCGACATCGCTAGCTTGACGTCGCAACTTCGCGCGCTGGATGGCTCATGGTCCGGTCCAGCCGCCATCGCGTTCGCCGGACTGGTCGACGAATGGACGACAACGAGCAATCGCGTGGCCGACAACCTCGGTGCGATTGGTACGGCTCTGCGCACAATCCAGGCGCACTATCTCGACACCGAAGAATCCAACGTCAGACTCCTCGGTCGTTGACACACAAAACGGGGGCGGCTTTCGCCACCCCCGTTTGAGTTGTGCGGACTAGAAGCCCATGCCTCCGCTGGGGTCGCCAGCAGGAGCGTGTTGTGCAGGCTCCGGCTTCTCGGCGATGACCGCTTCGGTCGTGAGGAACAGTCCCGCGATCGAGGCGGCGTTCAGCAGAGCCGAACGGGTTACCTTGACCGGGTCGCTGATTCCTGCAGCCAACATGTCGACGTACTCGCCCGTTGCGGCGTTCAGGCCCTGACCAAGCGGAAGTGCGCGAACTGCGTTCACGACGACTCCGGGCTCGTGGCCAGCGTTGAGCGCAATCTGGCGAAGCGGTGCCTCGATGGCCAAGCGGATGATGTTGACGGCGGTCTGCTCGTCTCCGACCAACTTGAGCTTGTCAAGAATCGACGCAGCCTGGAGGAGTGCAACACCACCACCGGGGACGATGCCCTCTTCGACGGCGGCCTTGGCGTTACGAATCGCGTCTTCGATGCGGTGCTTGCGTTCCTTGAGTTCAACCTCGGTCGCAGCACCCGCCTTGATGACGGCAACGCCACCGGCAAGTTTCGCGAGGCGCTCCATGAGCTTTTCGCGGTCGTAATCCGACTCCGTGGCTTCAATCTCGCCACGGATCTGCTTGACGCGACCAGCAACCGCCTCCGACGTTCCGCCACCTTCGATGATGGTGGTCTCGTCCTTGCTGATGATGACCTTGCGGGCGGTACCGAGAAGGTCAAGCGTGACGCCCTCAAGGTTGAGCCCGACCTCTTCGCTGATGACCTGTCCACCGGTGAGGATGGCGATGTCCTGCAGCATGGCCTTGCGGCGGTCTCCGAAGCCGGGGGCCTTGACGGCGACCGACTTGAAGATGCCACGAATCTTGTTGACAACGAGAGTCGCGAGCGCGTCTCCGTCAACGTCCTCGGCGACAATCAGCAACTGCTTGCCCGACTGAGCAACCTGCTCGATGACGGGAAGGAGGTCCTTGATCGTCGAAATCTTGGAGTTGACGATAAGGATGTAGGGGTTTTCGAACACCGTCTCCATGCGCTCGGGGTCGGTGACGAAGTACGCCGACAAGAATCCCTTGTCGAAGCGCATTCCCTCGGTGACCTCAAGCGTCGTGCCGAACGTGTTCGACTCTTCGACGGTGACGACGCCCTCTTTGCCAACGCGATCGATGGCTTCGGCGATCAGGTCACCGATTTCGGGGTCAGCAGCTGAGATCGACGCGGTCGCGGCAATTTCGGCTTTCGTCTCGACGTCTTTGGCGTTCTTGAGGAGTTGCTCGGTCAACGCGGCAACGGCCTTGTCTATTCCGCGGCGAAGGCTAATCGGGTCAGCACCGGCGGCAACGTTGCGAAGTCCTTCGCGAACGATGGCCTGAGCCAGAACGACCGAGGTCGTCGTGCCGTCACCGGCGACGTCATCGGTCTTCTTGGCGACCTCTTTGACGAGCTCCGCGCCAATCTTTTCGAACGGGTCTTCGAGCTCAATCTCTTTGGCGATTGAAACACCGTCGTTCGTAATCGTGGGTGCGCCCCACTTCTTTTCAAGCACAACGTTGCGACCGCGGGGTCCCAGCGTGACTTTGACTGCGTCGGCCAGAATGTTGAGGCCGCGCTCGAGGCCGCGACGGGCCTCTTCATCGAATGCAATTAATTTCGCCATGATGTGTGTCTGTCCTCCCGGACGTAGGTCATGTCATTGGCACTCGCGGTATGCGAGTGCTAACTACCAGTTTGGCACTCTCGGGTAGAGAGTGCAAATTGGCTGTGGAGAGACTAGCGACGGAACTTCTGGAAATAACCCGTTGTGTTGGGAACCAATTCGATCCAGGTTCGCCCCGGCGCCAGAGTGACAACGTCGCCACTGGCCAACTTGTACACCGTCATCGAGGTGCGCTTCGACTTTGACCAGCGCGCCTTGACCGTTTGTCCGCCGGTTGAAATCCAGGCGACTCCCTTGCCGACGACGTGAGCGCGCGGGACGTACCCGTATTCGCTCGACTCGTCGACCATTTGCACAACAACGTTCGTCGCGGTGAGCTGCTTCTTGTGCTCGTCGGTATCTTTTGCACCGCCGGCCTGGAAGCGCCGATACACGCCGTCTGCGGCGTTGAATTTCCACGACGGCGAGTTGCCACCCGAGAACGAGGTGATGAGTCGACCAGCCGGCTTGCCCACCGCGACTGCCGTCGGGACGGCTCCGTCCTGGGCGAACTCAAACGCGGGCGCCGGTGGAGCCAGTTTGGATTTGCTGGCTACGAGCTTGCTCGCACGCACGAGAACGTTGTGCGGAGCAATCATCGAATCGGTTCGATAAATGTATTTCTGGGTTCCCGCAGCGCCATGAATCATGTTTTTGACGTTGGTGTGGATCATCATCATGACGAAACGGTACTGACCACCCGAATACGCGATGAGTCCCTTGAACGGGGACGCAATATCGGGATCCATTGGTCGAATCGAGCGAATCGGCCCAATCTTGGAGGGGATGACCGAGTGCCACACGGCGAGGTACCGAGACAATCCACCTTCGACGAGTTCCTCGAACACAATGTCCGCTTGGTTCAGTCCAACCTGAGGGCGCGCTTCTGGGTTGTTGTCAATCTTGGCCATGAGCACGGGGTACTCGAGTGATCCGGGGACAACCTCGGCGCCAGAGAGTGGCGCGTATTCCACCGGTGTCGGGGTCGGTGTGGGTGTGGGTGCAGCGCTCGGCGATGCGGACGGTTGTGCGCTCTGTCCTCCGACAACCGTCGGCAAGACAATTGCCGCACACGCGGTGAGGGCAATGGCGATAACCACGCCGAGAGCAATGAGAAGATTCTTTTTCACGGCGAAGGTTTCCTGTCGGTTGGTTTACTGCACGAAGTCTTGACCGACGAGAACCGTGACTTTTGCCCCCGGGTACATGTCGGACTGTTTGACTCTGGTAATTCCCAGGCTGTTTGCGATGCTCGTTGCGAGCGGAAGGTCTTCGTCGAGGCCGTACACCACGACACTCACCTTGATCGTCGAATCCGCTGCATCGGCGGTGGACAGGTTTGGCCAACCCTGCGTTGAGAGCAAACCGGAAACATCTTCCGCGAGGGTCTCGGACGTCGTTCCGTTCAGCACGGTGATCGTGATGTCCTTGAGTTGCTGCTTGGTCAAGGCCGCCGGGTCAACGACGGGAATGTCGGGTGTCGGCGTTGGCGTTGGGGTTGGCGTCGCGGTCAGGCCAAGCGCCGGAATGTCGATTTGCTGCAGGTTGCGTGCGTCGAGCACCGCGACTCCTGCGAGCGCCGCGAGAATGATCGCGACGGTGGCACCGGCAGAAATCAGTAACTTCACCCACCAGGCTCGACGAGCGATGCGCTGGCGGTGAGCGCCGACGCGAGCGGGTTGATCCGCTTTGTTGTCGAATCGATCCTTGGGGTACTTTGTCACGCTGTCGTCACATCCGTCTCGTTATCGTCTGGTCGTTGTTTCGGTCAATTCGACAAAACTTCGAACCACTATCGGGTCGTATCGCCTTGCGGCATCAGATTCCATTATCGCGTAAAGGCGCTGGTAGTAACGCACGAGCGGAATGTTCCAGGCGGATCGAACGAGCGACTCCTTGGAACGAGTCGGCCCCCAGTGAATTCTCTCGAATTCGATCAGGTCGAGGTCGGCAGGCGAGAGCCCCGATGGGTCATACACGGTGACCTGTCGCCCCAATGGATCGACGGACGCGATGGGGTCGCCATCGAGACTCAGGAGGAAGTCGCCCTCCATGCCGGCGTTGTCGGCTGCCTCTCCGATACGGGTAATGACCCGCCGACCGTCGAGCGAAATCCAGCGCACCTTCGCTCGTCGGCAATACGTCACAAATTTTTGCCGTTCGGCCGGATCAAGATAGACAAGCACGGCGGGGGACGAGACGACGATGGTCGCTCGGGGTGCCGCCTTTCGTGCCCGCGCAACCGCCGCTCGGAGTTCGGCAACGGCGTCACCCGCGGTAATCAGTGGTGGAGTTTCCGCGACGATGTCCGATGCCGCTCGGACAAGGTCCAGCCGCTCGTGCTGTTCCGGCCACACGAGTGACTCAAGCCACTCGCGATCGGTGGGAATTCGAACATCGAGCGGATTGAGGTCGATTCCCTCGCGATAAACAATCACCGGACGTCGCGGCGGGCTGGCACCCCAACCCGCTATCTCTGCACCGAGCGTCACGGTCGACTGTCCATCCGCGGGGTCCGACGCGATTAGTCGACCCGGCGCTTGCCACCGGTACGAATACCGATCGGGGAACATCGTGAGCCCGGCCGATGCGCCAACTTCGATGAGAGCAATTGGTCCGCGAATGCGCTGCAACGCGACGAGAAGTGGCGTGCACCGCCGTGGGTCGTTCGTTTGTGTCGCCCTGCTCAGCGCGAGTTTCTGGATCGACGACCACAGCGCGAGAAAATCGGTGCGGGCAGTCTCGAACGGTCGAAGCGGGACACCGGCAACCCGAGCACAGGTCAGCACGAGAACCGGTTGGCGCTTCGGTCGTGGAAGTTTTTCGATGAGCGCGAGGATTTTCGGGTCATCGGCGATCCCGAGAGCCCAGTCGCGATAGCGCGGAGACTCGGTGCCCTCGGCCTCCGCGAATCGGCGAAACCAGTCGGCGGTCGTTTCCCGCTCGCTCTTCGCCATGTTTCCGAGTTTAATGGTGGGCATGACGGAAAATCCCAGCGAGCGAACCGACGCCGAATGGCGCGACGTTCTGACCCCCGAACAATTCCACGTGCTGCGCGAGGCCGGCACCGAACGGCCGTGGACGGGCGAGCTGTTGGAAGAGGACCGCGCCGGGCTCTACACGTGCGGTGGGTGTGGCGCTGAACTGTTTGTCGCCGGAACCAAATTCGACAGCCACTGTGGTTGGCCATCGTTTTACGAGACGATCAACCCCGAGGCAGTCATCCTCCTCGAGGACAACACACTCGGGCAAACGCGAACCGAGGTTCGGTGCGCATCCTGCAATGGCCACCTCGGTCACGTCTTCCCCGACGGATTCGGGACGCCGACGGGCCTGCGCTATTGCATGAATTCGATCGCGCTGAAATTCACGCCTGAAACGTAAAGTGAGCCTCGAGTGAGGATTGAACTCACGACCCCTTCATTACGAGTGAAGTGCTCTACCACTGAGCTATCGAGGCATTGCCGTTACGGCAACCGCACTAGGTTATCACGCGCGCGAGCACGGGATTAAGCAGTGGCGACTCCGCTGGCCTCGACGAATAATGCCTCGAGCGACAACAGCGGCGTGACGTTTCGTTCAATGCGCCCACGGGCGACATCGATCGCGTCGAGGACGTGAACCGCGTGGGCGGCATCGTGGCGGGCCAGCCATTGCGCGATACCGTCGGCAAGTTCCGGGTTGGTTAGCGGGACATCGCCACCCAGGGCGACGACGAGAATGTCGCGATACAGCGACTCGAGGTCCGTCAGCACGCGGTCAACTCCGTCACGCAACGACCTCGTCGCACGTCGCTTTTGGTTCTCTTCGAGGTTCTTGACTTGGGGCCGAAGTCCAATCGGCACGGCCTCGCCCGGAGCCAGTCCGAGCGAGTGCAGAAATTCGGCGCGCTCTGACTCGTCGCGTGCCTCGGTGTACGCCGTTGCGTCTTCGGTCGCAAGTGTCACGATCTCGGCGGCGGCCATGACCGCGGCGGACACGGCCTGAATTCCCAGCACAAGTTCGAGGCTTCGGGCGCGACGTTCCCGCGCTTGGGGCGACGTGGCCAAGCGCCGCGCCATCCCGATGTGGCTCTGGGCGTGACGGGCGGATTGTTCGGCGATTGCGGGGTCGATACCGTCACGGGCAACAAGCATTGCGGCGATGTCAACGATCGGCGGCACCCCGAGTCGAACACTGCGAACTCGCGAGCGGATGGTGGGAATCACATCTGCTTCGCTGGGCGCACAGAGGATCCAGATCGTTCGGGCCGCAGGTTCCTCGAGCGCCTTGAGCAACACGTTCGAGGTCCGTTCCGCCATCCGGTCGGAGTCTTCAATAATGATGATCCGCCACGGTGACGCGACGGGCGAACGATACGAGGTTTCAACCAATTCGCGGACGTCATCAATCGGAATGAGCACTCGGTCGGTCGCGAGCACCGTGAGGTCGGGGTGGGTTAGTCCTCGCACCTGGCGGTCGACCGCGGCGGGGTCGCTGCCCGCACCGAGAAGGTCAGCGGCGAACGCCCGAGCGACAAGCGATCGGCCGGATCCGGCGGGCCCCGTGATCAACCACGATTGGGTCAGAGTGTCGAGGCTCGCGGCGGCGGCGCGCATCTGTGCGATGACGGTGTCGTGCCCGACGAGGTCATCCCACAGGGCGGTCACGAGCGGGCACCGAGTCGCGCAATAATCTCGTCTCGAATCGCGAGGCGGTCACGCGTCGCATCGACGACAACGAATCGTTCCGGCTCCGCCGTCGCCATTGACAGGTACGCGTCACGAACACGGACATGGAATTCCAATGCTTCGGATTCCAATCGGTCGAATCGTTTGTTGGCGGCGTCCAGACGTTCTCGTCCAACTTTCGGATCAAGGTCGAGCAGAACCGTGAGGTCGGGCACAAGGTTTTCGGTTGCCCACATGCTGACGTTGCGAACCTCGACGGGGTCGAGCACTCGGCCCGCGCCCTGATAAGCAGCGGACGAGTCGATGTATCGGTCTTGAATCACGACGGCGCCACGAGCGAGCGCCGGTCGGACGACGGTCGCGACATTGTGCGCGCGATCGGCGGCGTACAACAGTGCCTCGGAACGCGCGGTGATGTCGCCGCGCGAGTGCAACACGATTTCCCGCAATTCGAGCCCGAGGTCGGTTCCGCCCGGTTCACGAGTGAACACGACTTCGCGGCCCTGCTCGGTGAACCATTCGCCGAGAAGAGCCGCCTGGGTGCTTTTTCCGGTTCCGTCCCCGCCTTCGAGCGTGATGAACAGGCCGGTCATTTTTTGCCTCGAGTGCTGCGTCGCACCGCTGTCTTTTTCGGTGCAGGACCTTTGGCGCGGCGTTCCGCGATCAGCTCGACGGCGCGTTCGTGCGAGACCTCTTCGGGGACTTCTCCCGGGGGGATCGTCGCGTTGGTCTCACCGTCAGTCACGTAAGGTCCGAACTTTCCGCTCTTGACCTTGATCGGTTTGCCGCTCACGGGGTCCGGTTCGAGTTCCTTGATGCTCGACGCCGACCGCGAACCGTACTTGGGTTGCGCGAAGAGTTCCAAAGCCTGCTCGAGCGTCACGTCAAAGATTGCCTGCTCGTTCTCGAGTGACCGAGAATCCGTGCCCTTCTTGAGATACGGACCGTACGGACCGTTCTGTGCCGTGATGGGCTTTTCAGACTCGGGGTCGATTCCCACAACGCGCGGAAGTTCAAACAAGCGGATGCAGGTCTCGAGGTCGACCGTCGTGGGGTCCATCGTCGAAAACAGCGACGCCGTGCGCGGCTTCGGGTCCTTGCCCTTGACCTTTCGCGGCGTGTATTCGGGAAGGGCGTACGCCGGCTCGTCGCCGTTCAGAATCTCGGGGTCAATCGGGCTTTCCTGAATGTACGCACCGAAGCGTCCGACGCGCGCCGTGATCATGTTCGTCCCATCGGCACTGACACCGATTGCCCGAGAACCGGGTTCGGGTGCGTCACGCAGCTCGCGAGCCTTATCAAGCGTTAATTCATCAGGAGCGAGTCCGTCCGGAACCGAAACGTTGCGCTTCTCGTCTTCGCCTGTCTGGATTTCGAGATACGGGCCGTACTTTCCACTTCGAACGACGATGCCGTCCCCGACAGGGAACGAGTTCGTTTCGCGAGCGTCGATCGTGGCCTTCCAGTCAACGCAGGTATTTACGAGACCGGCGTGGTCGCCCGTGCCGAAGTACCAGTGCTGCAGGTAGTCGGTTCCCTTGAGTTCGCCAACCGAAATTCGGTCGAGGTCGTTTTCCAATTCCGCGGTGAAGTCGTACTCAACGAAGTCTGTGTAGTACTTTTCGAGCAACGAGATGACCGCGAACGCGGTCCAACCCGGAACGAGTGCGGTTCCCCGCTTGGTGACGTAGCCGCGCTCGAACAGGACACCGATGATCGACGCATAGGTCGACGGACGCCCGATGCCTCGTTCTTCGAGAGCCTTGACGAGGCTTGCTTCCGTAAAGCGCGGTGGCGGAGACGTGTCGTGACCCTTCGGCGACACCTCGGGGACGGTGAGAACATCGCCGATGGCGAGCGTCGGAATCTTGGCGTCGTCGTCCGACTCGTCATCGTTACGGTCGACGTCCTGGCCCTCTTCGTACGCGGCAAGGAACCCCCGAGTCGTGATGGTGGTTCCCGCTGCCGAGAGCGTCGCTGTCCCCAGCGATCCGGCCGGTGCCGTCATCGTGACGGACACCGTTTCGCCGGTGGCATCGACCATTTGTGACGCAACCGTTCGTTTCCAGATGAGGTCGTATAACCGGAATTCATCGGCCGAGATCAGTTTCCGCATCTCTTCCGGTGTCTTGAACGTGTCGCCGGCGGGTCGAATCGCTTCGTGAGCTTCTTGCGCGTTCTTGACCTTGGATTGGTAGGTGCGTGGCTGGGCGGGGATGGATGCGTCACCGTATAACGCGACCGCTTGGGATCGAGCGGCGGACACTGCCTGCGCTGACAACGAAATCGAGTCCGTTCGCATATAGGTGATGTGGCCGTTTTGGTAAAGGCTCTGGGCGATTCGCATCGTGTCTCGCGAACCCAGGCGCAATTTGCGACCGGCCTCTTGCTGAAGCGTCGAGGTCGTGAACGGTGCCGCGGGCCGACGGGTGTAGGGCTTGGACTCGATGTTCGAAACCACGGGAGCGGACACCTCGAGCGCCTGCGCCAATTGCCTGGCCGTTGCCTCATCGAGAACCGTCGCGCCGCTCGTCAATTTTCCGTTGTCGTCAAAATCGCGACCGCTTGCGAGCTTCGCGTCGGCGAGTTTTGTGACCCGAACGCCAAACGACTCGCCTTTTTTCGTCATGACCGTCGCGGACACATCCCAATAGGACGCAGCGATGAAGGCACGCCGTTCGCGTTCGCGCTCGACGATGAGACGAAGCGCCGGGGACTGCACCCGGCCGGCGGAAAGACCGCGACCGACCTTGCTCCACAAGACCGGCGACAGTTGATAGCCAAAAAGGCGGTCAAGAATTCGACGCGTTTCCTGTGCGTCGACCAGCGGCATGTCGATCTCGCGGGGATTCTGGACGGCCTCGGTGATTGCGTCCTTGGTGATTTCGTGAAATACCATTCGCTTCACGGGAACTTTGGGTTTGAGGATTTCGAGCAGGTGCCAGGCGATGGATTCACCTTCGCGGTCCTCATCAGTTGCGAGGAGCAACTGGTCGGCGTTCTTGAGCGCCTTTTTGATATCCGTGATGGTCGACTTCGCGCGCGGTGTCTCCATATATAAAGGAGCGAAACCATGTTCGATGTCCACACCGAAGGTCCCGTGAGTCGGTTTCAGTTCGGCCGGAACTTCTTTTGGCTGTACGAGGTCACGGACGTGACCGACCGAGGCCAACACTTCATAGCCATCGCCGAGGTATTTGGCGATGGTTTTCGCCTTCGCGGGTGATTCCACGATGACGAGCGTGTGAGTGTCGACCACTGTTCTCCTTATTTGCACCTGCGGTTGAGGGTACCCCGAGCATTCGGTGAACCCGGTACACAGACCTGCACATGTTTGCGATTAGCGACTATACACAGCCTGTCAACGCGAAAGCCTAAGAATCTATTCCCATGGCGTGGCGAAAAGGCAGGTTTGGCACCCTTGAGACACGGGCCCGAGTTGCCTACTAAAGTAGTGAAGAACATGCGCAACGATGCGTGAGGAGAAGCACCATGAGCACCCAACCAGCCATCCGGCTGACTGGTTTGACGAAAACCTTCGGCCACGTGAATGCCGTGAATGGCGTCAACCTCGACATTGCCCCCGGCGAATTTTTCTCGATGCTGGGACCGTCGGGTTCGGGCAAAACCACCGTGCTTCGCATGATTGCCGGCTTCGAAACCCCTACGTCTGGAACGGTTGAGCTTTTCGGAAATGACGTCACCACCGTCGCACCGTTCGATCGTGACGTCAACACGGTCTTTCAGGACTACGCACTCTTCCCGCACATGACTGTTCTCGACAATGTCGCCTATGGACTTCGAGTACGAGGTGTCAAGACCGACGCGCGACTCGCGGCTGCTCGGGACGCACTCGCACTAGTTCGACTTGAAGGGTACGGCGACCGCAAGCCCACCCAACTGTCCGGCGGGCAACGGCAGCGCGTCGCCCTCGCACGAGCGCTCGTTGTCGAACCCAAGGTTTTGCTCCTTGACGAGCCGCTCGGGGCGCTCGATTTGAAATTGCGCGAACAAATGCAGGTAGAGCTCAAAGAGATTCAACGCCGACTCGGCATCACGTTTATTTTCGTCACCCACGATCAAGAGGAAGCACTGACCCTCTCCGACCGCATCGCGGTATTCAACGAGGGACAGATTGTGCAACTGGGTAGCGCCGAAGACGTCTATCGTCGTCCTGCATCGTCGTTCGTCGCCAATTTCGTCGGAACCTCTGCGGTGTTCAACGCCGATGAGGCGAAAAAGATTCTCGGCCACTCGGGCGCCTGTTCGATTCGTCCCGAGCACATGGACATCGTGAGCGGAAAGAACCCCGCGGGAACCATCGCCCTGACGGGAACCGTTGCCGAAACCATCTTCCTGGGGGCCTCGACGCGAATCATCGTCGACCTTGCGGCGGGCAAGCGGATCGCGGTCCTCGAACAAAACGACCTCAATCGAAAGCCCACGGCACTCGGCAGCTCGGTCACCGTTGCCGTGCACCCGCAATTTCTCACCCCACTGTCTTAACCTCTCAACCACCAACAACAAAGGAGAAAACAATGCTCAACGCATTGACCCGGCGTGCCGGGTTTGCCGGACTCGCGGTCGCTTCGATCGTCGTCCTCGGCGGATGTGGCACGGGCGGTTCCACCGCTTCTGGCCCCACTGCACTCACCGAACTCGGTGATCCCGAAGGTGCCGTCTCGATTCTCGCGTGGCCTGGCTACGTTGAGGACGGCACGAACGACCCCGCGTATGACTGGGTGAGCGACTTCGAAACAGAGACCGGCTGCATGGTCACCGCCAAGACCTACGGCACCTCGGACGAAGCCGTTAGCCTGCTGAAGACCGGCGACTATGACGTTGCCGCCGTCAGTGGTGACGCGTCGCTTCGCATGATGGTCGCTGGCGATGTTCAGCCCATCAACACCGATCTGATTCCCTCCTACGCCGGCATCTACGACTTCCTTAAGATGCAGTCGCACAACTCGCTCGACGGAGTTCCCTACGGTGTCCCGCACGGTTACGGCGCAAACCTCTTGCAGTACAACACGGATGTCGTATCGCCCGCTCCCACCTCATGGGGTGCGGTCTTCGACGCCAACAGCCCCTACGCGGGCAAGGTCACGGCCTACGACTCACCCATCTACATCGCGGACGCTGCGCTGTACCTGATGGCGACTCAGCCCGACCTCGGTATCACGAACCCTTACGCACTCGACGAGACGCAGTTCGCTGCAGCCGTTGACCTGCTCAAGGTTCAGCGTGGAATCGTCGGCGAATACTGGAGCGACTACCTCGCGCAGGCTCAGTCCTTCACGACCGGTGACTCCGTCATCGGAACGTCGTGGCAGGTCATCCTGAACATGCTTCAGGGTGAAAACCAGCCGATCGACGCCATCCTCCCGACCGAGGGTGCAACCGGTTGGTCGGACACGTGGATGATTTCGTCCACCGCCGCTCACCCGACGTGTGCCTACAAGTGGCTCGAGCACATGGCCAACCCCGAGACGAACGCTATGGCGACGGGTTACTTCGGTGAAGCTCCCTCGAGCGACGCCGCCTGCACCTTCCGCGACGACTGCGCCGCATACCACGCCGGAGACGCCGACTACGCGTCGAAGATCTGGTACTGGACGACCCCGACGGCCGAGTGCTTGGACGGTCGCACCGACGTTCAGTGCGTCGACTACCCCGCCTGGACTCAGGCGTGGCAGGAAATCAAGGGCTAGTTAGCCCAAGGAGTAAGACATGACAACTGTGTCCTCGTCTGCACCCGACCGGGTCGGGGGGTCGCCTGTCGGCGATTCCCTGGCCCGGCGGGGCTCCTCTTATTTGTATCGCCACGCAAAGGTTCGCCTCGCACTCCTGCTGTCGGCTCCACTGTTCTGGCTGGGGCTGGTTTACATCGCCGCCCTCGTCGCCCTTCTCATCACCGCATTCTGGACGGTCGACTCGTTCACCGGCGAAATCGTCATCGAATGGAACGTCGACAACGTCACAAAAGTTCTCGGCGACGCGCTCTATCACGCGGTTACTCTGAGAACCCTTGGCGCAGCAATTCTCGTCACCATCATTGACGTAGCCATTGCGTTACCCATCGCCTTTGTCATGGCGAAGGTTGCAAGCCGCGGCGTTCAGCGTGCACTCGTCATCGCAATCCTCATGCCGCTCTGGGCCTCTTATCTGGTCAAGGCGTATGCCTGGCGCAGCATTCTCGCCCAGGACGGAATCCTCGACTGGCTTCTCGGACCTATCGGCGGATCCTCGCCCGGTTACGGTTTCGAAGGATCGGTCATGACCCTTGCTTACCTCTGGCTGCCGTTCGTCATTCTGCCGATTTTCACGGCCCTCGAACGAGTCCCCGACTCACTGCTCGATGCGTCGAGTGACCTCGGTGCACGAACCGGATCGACCTTTAGGTTCATCGTCCTGCCACTCATCGTGCCAGGCATCGTCGCGGGAAGCATTTTCAGTTTCTCGTTGACGCTCGGAGACTACATCGCGGTCAAGATTGTCGGTGGTGCGACCCAAATGCTGGGAACGCTCGTCTACTCAAACGTCGGTGTCGCCAACAATCTGCCGCTCGCCGCCGCGATTTCTCTGATTCCCCTCACCATCATTTTCATTTACCTCGCGGCCGTGCGACGCACCGGCGCCCTCGACAACCTGTGACGCGCACATGAGACTCACACTGACCTCCAAGATCGTCCTCTGGGCGGTGACCGTTCTGACACTTGCCTTCATCTACGCCCCGATCCTCGTCGTTGTGCTCAATTCGTTCTCGACGAGCAAGTCCCTCGCGTGGCCGCCGCCTGGCTTCACGACCGAATGGTGGGCGAAAGCGTTCACCAATGAAGGAGCCATTTCGGCCATCACGACCTCAGCAATCGTGGCGACGTCGTCAACGATTGTCGCCCTGTTGCTCGGTACTGCACTGTCGTTCGCGCTTCACCGGTTTAATTTCTTTGGCAAATCAACGGTCAACCTTCTCGTGGTGTTGCCCATCGCATTGCCGGGAATCGTTACCGGTATCGCCCTCAACAACGCATTCCGGACAATGTTGGGAATGCAACTCGGTTGGTTCACCATCATCGTGGCGCACGCAACGTTCTGTGTCGTGACGGTGTTCAACAACGTGTTCGCGCGGCTTCGTCGCGTTGGCACATCCCTCGAAGAAGCATCGAGTGACCTTGGAGCCGGAATCTGGACCACATTCCGACTTGTCACGTTCCCGCAAATTCGCTCAGCCCTCTTCGCCGGTGGGCTGTTGTCATTTGCGCTGTCTTTCGACGAGATCATTGTGACGACCTTCACCGCGGGAAGCGGTGTTCAGACACTTCCGATTTTCATCCTCGAAAACATGTTCCGCCCGAATCAAGCGCCGATCGTGGCGGTGGTTGCGGTCGTCATGATTCTCATCGCCATCGTGCCGATTTACATTGCCCAGCGCCTGACGTCGAGCGACAACCGCTAGCCGCCAGGACCGGCGACGGCCGTTGCCACGACACCGTCTTTACGGGCACGGACCGTCGCAACCCCGTGCGCGATGACGCACGACTCAGTGCCCGAGATCGCGGGTTCGCACGGAGTCGGATCGCCGGCGAGTGCGCGGGTGGCGACGCTCGTTGCGGCGAGTTCCGCGTTGCGGAGTGCAGCGGTCACTCGCAGAATGACGTTTGCCCCGCCCAGGCCTCCGAGGGCGAGAACGACCACCGAGCCCAATAACACCAGCGAGGTTACGCTGCCCGACCCGCGTTCTAGCGCGGTGCGCACTGCGTCACCGTGACTTTCCCCATCAACGGGAGTGGAGGCGGAAAGAGGGCATCAACGCACAACTCTGTTGCGCCGCTGCGTGCCGACCAGTCCGCTAAGCCAACGATTCGTTTAGCCGCGGCGAGCCGTTCCGATTCCGACTCACCCCGGCTGATGTCCCGAGCGGTTTCGGCCGCCACCGAGGTCGCGGTCACCGCGTCCATCGCCCAGCGCACGGCACCAATGACGAGTCCCACGACGAGCAGCAGAGCGGGAATGGCGATGGCGATTTCCGTCGTGACGAGTCCTCGATCGTCACGAAACGATGGAGAGCGCACCGCTGATGAGATCCGTCAAGAGGTTCTGTACGGGGTTGCTTTTCAAGACAACGGCGAGCAAGCCGGCGAAACCCGCCGCCGCCACGGTGGCGATGGCGTATTCCGCGGTTGCCGCACCGCGTTCGTCGGATGGGGTTGCACAGGATGTAAAGGTGATGTTCATCTGCTCAGGATGCGCGAAAATCTCGCGCAGTGAGGGCCATGTGTGACGATCTGTTGATGGAACTCGTCACAACGAATTTTTGGGGATAACTCCCCCCAACGGCGATAACCATTCGAAACATAACGCGGGCCTACGGTGAAGTCTGAGTCAACAGCATGTGCGCCGTGTTCACACTGACCAGACATAACAGTTTAAAAACATTTCCTGCCCCGAATTCGTTTCCAACGTCGAAATACCAGTATTTGCGCGCCTTTTTGGCAAAGATTTTCCACGGCGAGCGCGATCAGGCCCGTTTGGGGGTGTTGTCGACACCCAGTTTGTTCATCTAGACTAAACACACTGCTTAGCCCTCATCGGGGGCTCCATGTCAAGGAGGACATGTTGGGATCCAGAATGGCTGGTCGCACCGTGATTATCACCGGTGGCGCATCAGGCATTGGTTTGGGAATCGCCACGGGCCTGGCGGCTGAGGGCGCAAACGTCGCCGTCGCTGACCTCAATCTGGAATCCGCCCAATCGGCCGCGGACTCAATCACACAATCTGGCGGCAGCGCGATTGCCGTCCATGTCGATGTCACCAAGCGCGATTCGGTTGCGGCCGGGATCGAGAGCACGGTGAAGGCTTTCGGGAAGTTGGATTGCTATTTCAACAACGCCGGCTTCAACAAGCCGATGAAGTTTCTGGATGTGACCGAAGAAAACTTTAACGCCATCATGAGCGTGAACGCATTGGCCGTGTTCGTGGGCACGCAAGAGGCAGCGAAGCAATTTATCCGCCAAGGAACTGGCGGAAAGGTTGTCAACACCGCGTCGATTGCTGGCCGTTCAGGTTTTCCCAGCTTTGCGCCATACAGTGCATCGAAAGCCGCCGTCATCTCGATCACTCAAGCCGCAGCGCGCGCACTTGCCGAACACAACATCACGGTGAATGCGTTCTCCCCCGGTGTGGTCCAGACGCCGCTGTGGACCACCCTCGACAAAGATCTTGAAGAGATTGGCGAGGGCGACTCCGGCTTTGATTCGATGGCTGCAGGAATTCTTCGTGGTCGCGCGGCGCAGCCGGAAGATATCGTCCCAACGGCACTGTTCCTTGCGAGCAGCGACTCGGACTACGTAACAGGACAAACTATGGCAATAGACGGCGGAATGATTCTGGTCTAACCAGAACCTAGGTCTCAACGAAAGGCACATCATGACAACGGCAACATTCGGAACCAACCAGGTTGACTGGGAAAAGCGACTCGACTTTGACAAGCTTCGCGCGGATCGCCTGGTCAAACTGAAGGTTGAACTGGAGAAGTCCGATGTTGGTGCGCTGCTTGCGTTCGACTTTGCGAACATTCGCTACATGTCGTCGACGCACATTGGTACCTGGGCGATCGATAAGGCCATTCGTTTCGCGCTGGTCACTCGTAACTCGGACCCGATCGTCTGGGACTTCGGCTCGGCGGCGAAACACCACCAGTTGTACAACCCGTGGCTCGACACCACGACCGCTGAGGCCGATGCCGACCCGCACGCTCCTCACCACGGTGCGGTAAAGCCACGCGCGGAATCCGGTGCGCGCGCCGGAATTTCGACACTTCGCGGTGCGTTCAACCCCGACGCCGGTATTGCCGATGAGGTTGCCGCCAAGATCAAGCGCGAACTCGAAAAGTTTGGCCTGCTCAACGAGCCGCTGGGAATTGACATCGTCGAACTGCCGATCCTATTCGCACTTCAGCGTGCCGGCATCACCGTCGTGGATGGCCAGCAGATCTTCTTGAACGCACGGGCAATCAAGACCGGAGAAGAAATCGGATTGCTCACGCAGGCTGCATCGATGGTCGATGCCGCGTACGAAAAGCTGTACGAGTTCCTGCGCCCCGGCGTCCGCGAGAACGAGGCGGTTGGCCTGGTTTCCAAGGTCCTCTATGACCTTGGCTCAGAGTACGTCGAGGGTGTCAATGCGATTTCTGGTGAGCGCTGCTCGCCCCACCCCCACGTCTATTCCGACCGACTGATTCGCCCGGGTGACCCAGCGTTCTTCGATATTTTGCACAGCTACCAGGGTTACCGCACCTGCTATTACCGAACCTTTGCGGTCGGTTCCGCGAGCAGCGCACAGCACGATGCGTACAAGCGCGCCCGCGAGTACATGGACCGCGCAATTGCCCTGGTTCGCCCCGGCGCGACCACCGCGGACATCGTTGCGGTGTGGCCGAAGGCGGAGGAATTCGGTTTCGCAAACGAGGAAGCAGCGTTCGCGTTGCAATACGGACACGGGGTTGGGCTCTCGATTTGGGAAAAGCCAATCTTCTCCCGTTTGGTGTCGTTCGACCACCCCGAAGTTCTTCACGAAGGAATGGTGTTCGCTCTTGAGACATATTGGCCGTCCGCTGATGGCTGGGGTGCCGCTCGAATTGAGGAGGAAGTCGTCGTCACGGCAACGGGATGCCAGGTGATCACCAAATTCCCCGCCGAAGACCTTCTCGTCGCCGGACAGCGCTACTACTCGGTGGGAGGCCCACTTCCTCTCGAGCGTGATTCTCAATCACACCTCAACACCGTTGCTGGTCGCGGCGAAAAGGCATAACGACGTCGATGAACACCATGAAAGCCGCCGTTTACCATTCGAGTGGTGACGTACGCGTCGAAGAGCGTGATGTTCCGACGCCCGTTGAGGGCGAAGTGTTGCTCAAGGTCCTGCGGTCGGGGATGTGCGGAACCGACGCCTCGGAGTACAAGTCGGGACCCAAGATCTTTGCCACGCAAACGCGACACCCGATCAGTGGCCATGAAGGTCCCATGATTCTGGGTCACGAGTTCATCGGCCAAATCGTTGGAGAGGTTGACGCTGCCTCGGGATTCGCGACAGGGGATGTTGTCGCGTCGGGCGCCGGGATTTCGTGCGGTCAGTGTGCGCGCTGCAAAGAAATGCGCACCAACCTGTGTGCCAAATATGTGACCCTCGGTCTGAATCGCGATGGCGGAATGGCGGAGTACGTCGCGGTGCCAACCAGCACCCTGGTCAAAGTCCCCGCCGGACTCAGCTTGGATGCCGCCGGAATTGCGCAACCATTGGCGGTCGGGTTGCACGCAGCTCGTCGTGCCGGAGTGCGGGATGGCGACAAGGTGCTCCTTATCGGTGCGGGTGCAATTGGCACCTTCGTTTTGGCCGGGTTGAAGAAGCTCTTCTCCGCCGAGGTGACCGTGCTCGACTTTGGTGGCAGCCGTTTGGAACGCGCCTCGAGGCTCGGCGCAGATCACACCGTTGAAGTTGGCGACAGCGCCGAGTCGGAAATCACAAAGATTTTTGGCGACGCCGGTATCGATGTGATTATCGAGGCCAGCGGAGCGCCAGGTCAGCTTCAGTTCGCGATTGGCCTTGTCAAGCGAGGCGGAAACATCCTTCAAGTTGGATTACCGTCAGCCAAGCAAGAGATTGACGTTCACAAGATTGTCATGAGCGAAATCAACATTCAGACAACTCTGGCTCACGTATGCGACCAAGACTTGGGGCCAGCGCTCGAGATTTTAGCGGCAACCACCCTGGCCGAAGAACTGATTGAGGGCGTCTACCCGCTGTCGGAAATCAGCAATCAATTGGAATTACTGGGCTCTGGCAAGATTCAGGGCAAAGTGCTTTTCGACCCATCTCTGTGACCACGGAAACACAAAGGAGCAAAAAATGAAGGCTGCAATCTTTTACGGGGCGAAGGACATTCGTGTCGAAAACGTCGCCGAACCACAATCGGTAGGTGCTGGCGAGGTTCGCCTCAAGCCGTTCTGGTGCGGAATCTGTGGCACGGATGTACACGAGTACGCCATGGGGCCAATCGTTATTCCGTCTCAACCGCACAAGTTGAACGGCTCGATTTTGCCGCAGATCCTTGGCCACGAATTCTCGGCTGAGGTCTTGGAGTTGGGCAAAGGCGTGACCAACGTGCGCGTTGGTGATCGCGTTTCGGTGATGCCTCTCTTGTCCTGTGGCGTATGCTACTTCTGCTCACGCGGCGACAACCACCTGTGCACCTCGATGGCGTGCGTCGGTCTGAGCTGCGAGTGGGGCGGAATTGCCGAGCAAGCCGTTGTCCCCGCGGCGAATGTCTTCAAGTTGCACGACAAAGTATCGGACATCGCCGGTGCTCTCGTCGAGCCAACCGCGGTCGCCGCGTACGGCGTTGATCGCGGGAACGTCCGCCCGGGAGACACCATTTTGATTACCGGTGCTGGTCCAATCGGTGCACTCGCGGCAATTTACGCAGAGAATCTTGGTGCGTGCGTTTATATTTCCGAATTGAACCCAAACCGCCAGAAGATGATGAACGACCTCGGCGTAGCAACGCTTCTGGACCCGACCAAGGACGACGTGATCGCCACGATGAAAGACGCAACGGGTGGAATCGGCGTCGACGCAGTCATCGAATGTTCGGGGAACGAACGCGCACTGCAGACGGCGATCAAGGCCGTTCGCTCGGGTGGTTACGTTGTTCAAACCGGTTTGCACACCAAGCCCGCATCTCTCGAGCCGATGGAACTTTCCGAACGCGAAATCACCTACACGGGAACCTGGTGCTACCCGGTGACCGACTGGCCTCGCATCATCGACCTGATTGGTCGACGCGGCTTGCAGGTGGAAAAGGTTGTGAGCTCGACAATCAACATGGATGACATCGTCACAAAGGGCTTCGAAGAGCTGGTCTCGCCGACCGGAACCGAAACCAAAGTTCTAGTGAGAGGACACTAATCATGAAAGCTCTACAGTTTGTTTCAGAAGGCAAGGCTGAGGTCAACGAACTCACGGTTCCCGACATCGCGGACGACGAGGTTCTCATCGCCTCGCGTGCCGTTGGTGTGTGCCACTCCGACATCGAGTTGTTGGAAGGCCGCTACATCATTCCATTCAGCTACCCCATCATCCCGGGTCACGAATGGTCGGGCGAAGTGATGAAGGTCGGCGCGAAGGTAACGAACTTCGCAAAGGGCGACCACGTCGTTGGAGACTGTGTCATTGGTGACGATCACTTCGGCTTTTCCATCAGTGGTGCCGCGGCGGAATTCTTCATCACGAAGGCATCGTGGCTCCACAAGATTCCCACCAACATCTCGTGGAACAACGGCGCGCTCGTCGAACCGTTCAGCGTCGCGTATTACGCGTTGATGCGCGTCGGGAACGTGAACGCGAGTGACACCCTCGTGGTCCTCGGTGCCGGCCCGATTGGACTTGCCGTCACCGCAGCGTCGAAGGCGTTAGGTGCGCGGACGATTGTGGTTGAGCCCGTCGATTTCCGCCAAAAAGCGGCTCGCGAACTCGGCGCGGACATCGTGTGCACCCCGGACGAGATCAAGGCCGTGCTGGACAAAGACACGGATGGTCGCGGTGCCAATGTTGTCGTCGAGGCGACAGGTCGCCCCGACGTGATGGCAACGGCACTGGAGCTCGCGGGCTTCAAGGGACGGATCGCGTACATCGGTATTGACGTCGGCAAGTCGGCCCCTGCGCAGCTCGGACTAATTCAGTCGAAAGAACTCACAATCACCGGATCAATCGGTTCACCCGGTGTGTGGGAAGAAACGATTCGCTTCATGTCGACGAAGAACATCGATCTGTCCCCGCTCGTCACCGCTCGCTTCGGGATTGACGATGCACTGGGTGCCGTTGACGCCGCGCAGCACCCGATGAACAACATCAAGGCTCACATCGAACTGAACGCAAGCCTCTAGACACCATAAAAGGTGGGGCCGTCCTTTCGGGCGGCCCCACCTTTTATGTATCGGAAGAGAGTGCTGCTAATTAACGCGGAAGGATGTTCGCCTTGCGATAGGCCTCAACGTTAGAGAAGAAGCTCTTGGGGCTCGATCGGAAGTTCAAGAAGCCGGCTTCGCGCGACTTCGTCATGTCCGTGAAGCACTCGATCTGGCGCCCGAGGTCACTGTCGCTGTGCCACCACGACGCCAGTTTGGTCACGTCGGAAACAGCGAGGTTGTACTTCTTTGCGATTTCTTCCCACACCGGAGCGGCGTCTTTCATTTGCTCTTCGAGAGGCTGGAAGTGCGATTCCTTCGGTCCCTCGTAGGGGAGCCCGAAGTGCTCGGCGATTTGCGGCCACAGCCAACGCCAGCGGAACGTGTCTCCGTTAGCGATGTTGAAGGCCTGGTTTTCGCCTTCCTTGTGGGTCGCAGCCCACACGAGTTGCTCGCCAAGGAGGTCGGCATCGGTGACATCCACCACGCCGTTCCACGACTGGGTCGACCCGGGGTAAATGAACGGCTTTCCCAATGCTTTTTGAATTTCCGCATAAACCGACAGCGTCAAGACCATGTTCATCGCGTTGTCGACCGCGTAACCAAAAATGGTGTGCGAGCGGTGAACGCTCCAAGTGAAGCCCTGGTCCTTCGCCGCGGCGAACAGCTCATCCTCTTGCGTGTAGTAGAAGTTGGGAACATCGAGTCGAGGTTCGTCTTCGTGGAATGGCGTTTCGGCCATAACCGCGTTCGCATAGTTGTCGAACGGGCCGAGGTAGTGCTTCAAACCGGTCTGAAGTGCGACGTGTCGAACGCCTCCGTCGGGCTTCAATCCAGCGAGCAGATTGCGGATCGTGGCGCCGTTGACTTCGATGTTCTCGGCTTCCGAATCCTTCTTAATCCAGGCGGTCATGAAAACGATTTCTGGTTTGAGCCCGGAAAGGCTCGCCTTGACCTCATCGGCATTCAACAGATCGGCTTTGATGTGATGAACCCCGGCCGGGAGGCCCTCCGTTCGGCGGGATAGTCCGTGCACTTCCCAGCCAGCGTCCATCAGCTGGGTGGCAATTACTTGACCTGAGATTCCAGTCACACCCACAACGAGTGCTCTACGGGATGAATTGCTGGTCATTTGTTAGCATCTCCATTTCATACGGCTGTTCACTTTAGATGAACAATACCAGCAAACGCTGACTTTGCGCCCGGCGGAAAACAACAATCGTCAACACATTTCTCTGATCAGCGGCTCGAGCCGAAAGTGCGAGGGAAACTGGCACAAATCAAGGACTTTCCGCCAGAAATCAGCCGTCAAAGAGCAAGTGTCGCTTAATCGTTATCGAAAATGTTTCCACGTGTTAGGTTTGTTCCATAAAGTAGGACGCAACAATTGTTCAGTCTTACAGAACTGAATAACCGTTTCCAAGGAGTTCAGATGGCACAAAGAAGTGCAGCGGTCCTGTCTAAGGGTCCGCGCTTTCAGGTATCAAAAGGTCTGTTGACCGTTCTGATATCAACTGTCGTCTTGTTTGTGCTCAGTGCCATCGTTGCGCCCACGAGTGTTTCTCCTGGTCCCTTGGGAAGCATGATCCCGTTCGCGGCAATTCTCGCCATTGTTGGACTCGGCCAGATGCTAGTCATTCAGCAAGCCGGTATCGACCTTTCGGTCCCCGGATCGGTCTCGCTCGCAGCCGTCTTCGTTTCGGCGCTACCAGAATTGGAAGACAGCCAACTGTTGCCGGCGGTGATTATCTCCCTCCTTGCGGCCGTCGCAATCGGCTTGTTCAATGGTTTTTTGATTGGTTTCCTCAAGCTGAACCCGATCATTGCCACCTTGGGAACCAACTCCCTGCTTTTTGGCTTCGTGATGTTGATCACTCAAGGCATCCCCCGCATGACCACGGCACTGCTGTTGTCAATCGTTAGCGGATCAACCAGTGGAATTCCCAATTCTGTTTTCATTGCCGTCGCGGTTCTCTTGGTCGTCATCTTCGTCTTGCGCAAAACGGTTGCGGGACGTCGATTTGAATCGATCGGCGCAAGTGCCCCTGTCGCCATGGTCTCGGGTTTGCGTATCAAGACGCACCAGGCAATGGCATACGTCTGGGCTCAAATCTTGTACGCGATTGCCGGAATCATGATCGCTGGTGTCATCTCAGAACCCAACGGCACGATGGGTAACGCTTACCTGCTCCCATCGGTTGCCGTTGTTGTCCTCGGTGGAACGTCGCTCCTCGGAGGTCGCGGTCTTCCTACCGCCACCGTTATCGCCGCAGTTTTCCTTTCCCAGCTTGACCAATTTGTGTTGGCTCTCGGTGTCAACTTTGCGATCCGCACATTGGTTCAAGCGGCAGCACTGGCTATCGGTGTTGCGATCTATACCGTGAATTGGTCTCGCGTGAGATCACTTCTCAGCAAACTCCTGCCGACGTCAAGTCGCGGGGAGCACCAAACTTCTTTGCCGACGGCTTAGAAGCACAAAAAGCGGGACAGTGATGTCACGCAATTAGATGGAGGAAACAAAGATGATTCGTCCTCGTAATGTCGCCGCAGCCCTTTCGGCTGCAGCCATTGCAGCCTTGCTGTTGTCGGGATGCGCAAGCACCACCGATGGCAACTCCGGCGCTGCATCGGGCGACCGCCCCAGCTGGTGCGGTCCTACCCAAATCACCATGGGTCTCACCGACGGTTTCGGTGGAAACAACTGGCGTCTCGTCACCACTGCTTCGGCTCGTGACGAAATCGCAAAGTGTTCCAGCGTCACCGAACTGCTTTATGCAGACGGCCAGGGAGACACCACCAAGGCAATCTCTGACATCAACGCAATGGTTGCGAAGGGCGTCAAGGCGCTCGTCGTCTTCCCCGATGCAGGACCGGCAATCCTTCCTGCACTTCGCGACGCGTACGCAGCTGGAGTTGTCACGGTTCCTTACCGTGTTGACGCAGGTGGCGTCGCTGGAACCGACTTCAACCTCTGGGTTGGTGGCGACTTCGTAACCGACGGCAAGAACTGGGGCGAGTGGGTCAAGGCCAACTTCCCAGACGGTGCGAACATCCTGTTCCTCTCGGGTCCTGCTGGAAACAGCCAGGGTGTCGACGAGCGCACGGGCTTCGAATCAGTTCTCGGTGACGGAACCGGCGCTTACAAGTACATCGGTGAGCAGCCCTTCGAAGTTACCAACTGGGACGCAGCACTCACTCAGAAGGTCCTCACCGCGGCCATCGCAAAGTACGACCAGATCGACGTGATCATGTCCGACTTCGGTCCGGTTATGGTTTCTTCGCTTGGTGAATTCACCAAGAGCGGTCGTTCGATTCCTGCCCTCGCAACGTCGGATGGAAACATCCTTGGTTGCTTCTACGAGGACAACATGGACGCAAACCCGGACTTCAAGTTGATGACCGTTGCAACGGGTAACGACCACGTTCGTCTCGCTGTTCAGCACGCTGTTGCTCTCGCAACCGGTGGTGTTGAGCCGACCGAGACCTCGTTCGCAGCACCCGTCTTCGAGGACTCGACCTCGACGGACAAGCCAGTTCAGTGCAACCGCGACATCGACCCCTGGACCTTCCTCTCGGCACAGCTGAGCGGTACGGACCAGCAGGCGCTGCTCGGTAAGTAATAAGCACAAAAAGTAACAAAGAGCACTGGGTCGGCTTAGCAATAAGCCGGCCCAGTGCACCATCTCAACAAACTGAAATACCAGGAGAAACAGAGTGGCTCAGAGCAAATCAGACAACGTGGTCATGGAACTACGCGGGATCTCCAAGGATTACTCGGGCGTGCCCGCCCTGACCGACGTGAGTTTGCAGATTAAGACCGGAGAAGTTCACGCACTTCTCGGTGAAAACGGTGCCGGTAAGTCCACTCTCATGAACGTTGCTTCGGGAACCGTTGCGCCGACGAAGGGCGACCTTCTCGTACACGGCGAGCGCTTTGACGCTCTGACGCCGGCTTTGGCGAACAAGCTCGGAATTGCGATTGTCCACCAGCACCCCGCCGTCCTGAATGACCTCACGGTCCTTGAAAACTTGCAAGTTGCTCTGCCCACGATTGTTTTTGCGGGTCGCGCTGCCGAAACTGTCGGCGCCGAACTGCTCGAGCGCGTTGGTCTCAAGATTTCGCTCAACCTTCGTGTCGAAGATCTCACGATTGCACAAAAGCACCTCCTCGAAATCGCAAAGGCATTGGCGACATCGCCCAAAATTTTGGTTCTTGACGAACCGACAGCAGCGCTCGGCCAGGATTCCGTTGAGCTCCTGTTCCAATTGATTGCCAAAGAAATTGCCAAGCAAACGGCCGTCATCTACATCACCCACCGCCTCGCGGAAGTTCGTCAACTCGCGGACATCGTCACGGTGTTGCGTGATGGACTCCTCATGACCACCTCGCCCATCAACAAGATCACTGACGCGGAACTTCTCGCGCAGATCGTCGGACGCGAGCTGAAATCGACGTTCCCTGCCAAGCGCCCCGAGCCCAAAGGTGTCAAGCCAAACCTCGTTGTAACCGGACTGTCGGGCAATGGCTTCACAGATGTCAGTATCCAATCGTTCCCTGGCCAAATCATCGGTATCGCCGGTGTGATTGGAAACGGTCAGTCGCAATTCTTGAAAGCACTCTCCGGTCAAGCAGAATTCACCGGTTCTATTGAGATTAATGGCGAAGCCAAGACCGCGAGCCAGCTCAACGGCAAGGCGGCCCTGATGCCCGCAGACCGCCAGCGCGAGGGTGTCATGATGCGCATGTCGGTCCGCGAGAACTCGGCGCTGTCATCGCTGAAG
>Ga0209085_1000386_pt1 | contig 32641 bp, 32 predicted proteins | sample C_131016_EF_Meta_FD_187310 | JGI IMG/M metagenome (GOLD analysis project Ga0209085, IMG submission 187310) | Freshwater microbial communities from Lake Croche, Canada to study carbon cycling - C_131016_EF_MetaG (SPAdes) (version 2) | ecosystem: Environmental > Aquatic > Freshwater > Lake...
AGACCGACTTCCTTTACAGCGAAGAATTTTCCGCTGCACAAAAATCAGGGCACCTTCACAAACTTTCCACCGCATTCTCCCGGGATCAAGCGGACAAGATTTATGTCCAGCATCGCATGGAGGAAGAGGGTCCGGAGCTCTGGCGTTGGCTTGAAAAAGGAGCCTACTTCTACGTTTGTGGAGATGCGAAACGAATGGCGAAAGACGTTCATGCCTCTCTACTCAAAATCGTTTCCCAACACGGTGGCAAAACCCCAGAACAAGCAGAAGAGTGGGTCTCGGTCACCTTTGCAAAAACAGAAAAACGGTACCTGAAAGACGTTTACTAAGACCCCATGGCCCGTCGCTCCAAATCTGGAAATCTTTTCGTAGGTCTCGTCGCAGGGTCTTTGGTTTTGGTGGGCGCTGCACTTTACCTGCGTGATCGAGGATTCCTGCGCCTGCCACAACCTGCCCAAAAAGCCCCCGCCCAAAGAGCTGAGGATCTCGCCAAGAAGTATCCGAGTGCCGAAGTCTTCTCCTCCCCCGAAAGCACCCCTCCTGTTGATAAAAAAAAAGTGAAGACCTTGCGCCCGTAACCCCCGCTCCTCCCCCCCTCTCCCCACCCACCCCTGTTCCGCCACCCGCCCTAATTGGCCCTCCCGCCCCCCCCATGGGCAAAGAGGTTCGTCGGGCTGAACCTATCGCAACCGATAAACCCCGCGATGCGATTGAGATGGCCGGATGGCAAACTCTCCTCGACCGGCTGAATTTTTCCTGCGGCACAATCGATGGGCATTTTGCAAAACGGAGTCGTCGCGCCATCACCCAGTTCCAAATCCATCGGAGCCTCGCCACCACGGGAGAAATCGATATCGAAACCCGCATCAACCTTGGGAAACCCGGCGATGCGTATGCGGACTACACTCTTACCGACGAGGACCTCCTTCATGTCATCCCCAAACCCAAAGGATTCCTAGGGATGAGCAAAGTCCCAATTCTCGATTACAACGACCCTTGGGAAATGCTTTCCGAGAAAACTCATTCTACACCGTCCTTTTTGAAGGAGTTGAATCCAAGAGTGACGAATCTCGTTGCAGGCACTCAACTCACACTCCCCAACCTTGAGGGCACACGGAAACTCCCGCCCGTTTCCAGGATCGTGATCATGATCTCCGAAACGACCCTCCTTGCCTTCGACACCAACAACAAGGTGCTGGCCTGCTTTCCTTGCTCCATCGCAGCAGATAAAACCAAAGTCCCCAATCAGCCCCTCACGGTTGCCAATATCGCGCCCAACCCCAACTACACTTTCGATCCAAAAGTTCTTGCCCAAGCCGCCCAACAGGAAGGCATTACGAACAAGCTGGTGTTGCCGCCCGGTCCGAATAACCCGGTCGGCACCGCTTGGATTGGCCTGTCTCTCCAAGGATATGGCATTCACGGAACCCCCGAACCCGAAGACATTTCCAGAACTGGATCCCACGGCTGCTTTCGTTTGGCCAACTGGAACGCCACGAAATTGGTCCGTGCTGTTCGGCCAGGTGTCCCCGTTGAGGTCGTTCCTTAAAAATCCTTCTCCAATCAAGGCTTGGGTACGGCAGGATTTCCCAAATTCATCCAAACCGGCCAATGGTCACTCGGAATATCCAGATTATGCATCACTCCCGCTTCTCTCTTTGTACTTCCCATTTTCTTAACCCAACCCGGAGAAAGTAGAATATGGTCAAAATCCGTCGGTGGATACTTTAGTGCGGGATCCGGTCGAACCGTCGCACCCTCCGGCCAATCCAACTGCTCTGTCACCGATACCCAACCCTCCCCTAACAACCCCCGAATCGTCTTTTCCCTTCGAAACTCAGGATTTTTCAGCGAACAGTTAAAGTCTCCCGCAACCAGAACCGGATCCTGCTCCGGACTCAATCCGCGCCGCCGCCAATCCATCCTTAGATACTCGATCGCCCTCTCACGGCGCTTCGACGTTGCCTCTCTCCCACCACGATTGCTCTTCAGATGAACCGCATAGGCCGTCCATGTTTTCCCTTTTTGCGATCTCCACATCACTCCTAAAAAACCCCGGACGGGACGATCAGGAGTTAAAGGCAGCCTGTCGAAATCCACCTCCCACGCCTCGACCCAAGGTACCCGGCTACATATAGCGAGGTTTTGAGGTGGTAGTTTTTCCTCCTCATCCGCCGCCCGGGAAAAACGGGTGACAGCTCGCCAAGGAAACTCGGAAGCACTCCTCTTTAAAGCATCAGCGTCCAAAACCTCCTGAAAGATCCCCACATCTGGTTTCAACCGCCCCAACCATTTCTTCACTTCAGCCTCATGCTTTGACCTCCCAACTCGACTGGCACTGGGAATTTGACCTGGAAACCATTGAAGATTCCAAGTGATCCACCTCGTCGGAGAAGTATCTGGAAGAGGTGCTTCGAGGGGGCAAGAAATCTGAGGCTCAACCCAATCAGGGGCAGGAATCGGCAATCCACCAGAGGAGTAACCTAAACTTGAAAGCCAAACTGTGAGTGAAAGCCATATCGACATAAAGGATATGACTTGGAAAAACGAAAAAGGGTTCGGTGAAATTTACTCCGACGAGATCCCTACTCTTTTTCTGTTCTCAAAGAGGGGTCTGAAATCAAAGGATTCAACTTGCTCAATTCTTTAGGCGTTTCGCCATGATTTCGAGCCTCCAGCCACTCGTTTTTCTCGTTCTTCTGATTTGCCCATACCAAACCTGAAACAACAACCCCCAATATGATTAGTAAAATGAACCCCTGAAGCTTAATCTTAAATCCATAATCCAATCGGTCCCACTTTTCATCCAAATGATGACGCCAGGTAAATCCCTTTTTATATTTTAGTACTTTTGGCTTATATTTATGATGGGTAGTTATTTAACAAGATCGCATGTTTTGTCATAGATCAGCTTTAAAGCAATAGAAGAATTCACACTTCTTACGCTCGTCGGTCGGCTATTTTTGGGTAAAGTTGATTTATGGGCCTGTGGCGAAACTGGCAGACGCGACAGACTTAGGATCTGTTGGGGTAACCCATGGAGGTTCAAGTCCTCTCAGGCCCACTTTATTCTCCTTTGTTCACGAATCATTTCCCAAAGACACCCTGAAATCTTGGGGTTCCCCTCATTTCAGCTGATCCTTCTCAGGAATGATCGTGGGATTTCCAAAATCATACCGGTGGGTTGTGTCTGGAGCCTTTGTACTCTTGGCAGGCTCCCTTCCTCTCCATGCGATGGACGATGAGACCGCCAAAACGATTGCCGACCTAAGAGCCCAGATGCAGGCCCTCATGGACGAGGTCAAGAAACTGAAGAGTCAACAAAACGTCGACTCTCCTACAGCCCGCTTACGTCCTCCCACCGATGACCAAGCGAAAACGAAAACAGAATCAGTTCCCCTCCACCCCCATCCTGTCGGATATACACCTTTTCTTCCGCCAGAAGCCAGGGAACAGACTTCGATGGAGCAGGAGGTCGAGGGAACCACTGAATCGGCACCTAAAGCACAACAGTTAGAGCGAATGGATCTTCCAATGCTCGATGTCTCCGAAAACGGCCTCATTTTTAGATCGCAGGATAACCATCACTTGGTTCGCCTCGGTGGCTTATTTCAGTTCGATGATCGGGAGTTCGTCGATGCAGGAACGACCGATATGTCAAAGTTCCTGATCCGGCGTGCTCGCCCATACGCTTCCGGCTATTTTTATGATGACTGGGAATACCGCTTTGCTCCTGAATTCGCGCTCTCCGCACCCAATGCTACCTCCTATCAAACCACCATCGCCGATGCTTATATTAACTATGATCCCATCGAGCAGATCCAAGTCCAGGTAGGTAAGTTTACAGTCCCTGTCGGGCTCGAAACACTCACTCCTGCTGCCTACCTTCCATTTTCAGAACGGTCCCTCACATCCAATTTAATTCCCAACCGCGATCTTGGAGTCATGACCCACGGGTCACTCTTTTCAGAAAAAGTATCTTGGGCTGCAATGGTAGGAGCAGGAGCCCGCAACGACACCGTGCAAAGTGGACTCGATTACGGGAGCGGTCCCGTCGGCTACTTCCGCCTTTTCAGCCAACCCTTTCGCGGAGAGATGGATGTTCCAGAAGAACTTCGTGGCCTTCATTTGGGTGTAGGGGGGAGCATTGGCTGGCAGACTCAGAACACTTCAATCCTCTCGTCCAACCTATTCCAAAACTACAGTACCGACGGTGGCAATACCTTCCTTACTTTCCCAAATGGCCTAGGTGTCCAAGGCGAAGTTTGGCGGATCAGCCCTCAAATTTACTACAATTATGGGCCATTCGAATGCTGGGCCGAATTCACAGCCGAACAGCAGGGAGTCAGCACTGCAGGAGTTTATAACTCGACCGGAGGTGGTTTTACCAACTACCAAACCACAGCATGGGATGTTGTATTGGATTGGATGATCACGGGCGAACGCGCCTCCTTGGGTGGCGTTGTTCCCGAGAAACCGCTGAATTTTGAAACTGGAGACATTGGAGCTTGGGAACTCGCCCTCCGCTACGATGGGCTTGCCGCTGGAGCCAATATGTTTCGACCTATCGATCAAGGAGGGCTGGGCATCTCCCAAACGGAGAGCGCCACGGGAGTCAACGGAGCCTCTCTAGGACTCAACTGGTACCCAAACCGAATCATCCGGATAGGGTTAACGGTCGAGTACAATGCCTTCACAGGAGGAGGCGCCAAAGGGACCGTTGTCGAAAACAATGAACTCGGGTTTATTACCCGCCTTCAACTTCTCTACTGATTCGATTCCCTTGCCGCTCGACCGATCCCTTTTTTCTCCTCTCGCTCCTCACTTTCCCCACCGAACCGGTGATCCCGATACAGGGTGATCGATACATCCTTATTGCGACGAATACACTCCTTGATCGCCTCGGGCTCCTTTTCACACCAGAGCAAAGTCTTCCAACTCGTGAGATGCTTCGGCTTGTGAAAATCACTTCCCGCAATCAGAGGCAGCTTTTTCAATCCTACCGGGTTAAATAGATCGTCCCGATTCCCGATCTCCCACGCGTCGATCAACGGACGAAACTCCTCCTGCCTCTCCCACAGATAAAGAGTATCCTTCCCCCAAGCCGAGCTCATGTGATGCGGATGAGCTGCAATCGTTAATCCCCCCTGCTCTCGGATTTCAAGACAGATCTCCTTGAGCGATAAGGCTGGATCGATCGGCTTCTGGAGATCCACTCCCAACAAATGGGCCGAACCCTTTGCAGTCAGTCCATCATGATTAAACTCCAGCCCCGGAAATAAGATCATCCTGTATTTCGTCCACGCTCGGTTCCTTTCCTCTGCCAAGGCACGAAAATAATCCGGCAGATCATCTGCCGTGAGAACCAGACCTGACATGTTCGCCAACCGTCCTAGCAACCGCCGCCGATCCACCAGATGATCTGTCACCGCCAAGGCATCGAAACCTCGCCGGCCGTAAAAATCGACAACCTCCCGCAGGGTTAACCGCCCGTCCGAAAATATCGTATGCGTGTGCAAATCCACCATCCGCAACCCCTTCTTTCCAAGATGCCCATGATGCATCAACCGCAACTCGGGTACCCTCTCGATCTCGGTCGCGGCTTGTGCCATCTGTGCAATCCGATGGGCCAATCTTTCAGTCGCCCCCAAAGAGCGAACCGCCTCCTGTCTCGAACGCCGCCCCCATTCCCGCAAACCCACCCCACCCCCCTCCAAAGCCTGCCGAATCCGAGCAGCAATTTCCCCTGGGGAATCCGCCAAAGCGCCCGCCCCCAAGCGTGTGATCAGCCGACAAATTCCCTTCCGCTTGTCTGAGTCCTTTCCTCCCTCCACCAACACTGCAGGCCGGCCCGTGGCCAAGATCTCCCGCACACTGATCGTCCCTGGTTTCGTCACCACCAAATCATGGGCCTGAATCATCCCGGGAAGATTTTTTACCCATCCATGAATCTCCAGTCTCTCTTGCGAGTCAGGAAACGCTTCTCGCAAATCCCTTTTCAGCTCCTCCTCTTTTCCTACCACTGCAGTCACCTCCACCTCCGTGATCTGTAGGATTTTCTCCACCGTCCGGATCGCTTTCCGGCGACGGGAGTTGATCAGATATAAAACTCGGAACGGCTCCCCTTTTTTTCCTCCACCCCTCTTCTCAACATCTCCCGTATCAAAGGTCGTCCGCACAGGCCACCCGCCCGCCACCACCTCCCGCGCCTTTGGATTTTTCTCCCTCAACTCCTTGGCCGATCCCTCATCCGCAACCCACAAAAGATCCGCTGTTACTCCATCCCATCCGGGCAAATCCTCCGCCTCCAACACCACACCGACCCGCTGAAATCCCGCCTCCGAGCGATCCTGCACCCTCTCCTGGAGTGCCAACCCCACCGCCGGATGGAAAAACACCACAACCTCAGGTCGAGCCTCCTCCAAAGTCAAAGCCACCATCCTCCGTAACTGTGGCCAACCCGAGCTCCCTAACACATCGATTCCCGCCCTCCGAATCCACTTCCCAAATGTCTCCCCCTTAGCCTTCCCCCTGCCCATCTTTCCCGTAATCCACCCTAACCAACCCTCAATCCCACCCTGACCAACCTCACGAACCTCCACCCGGATCTCCGTACCCGACTCCTCCTCTAAAAGATCACGTACCTCACGAGCCACATAATGGTGCTCTTCTTGCCCCCCCGTAAGGATCAGTACGTCTTTCACGCCCTAATGTGAATAAGTTGATGAAAAGACAGGGCAAGTCTGACAAAGTTACAATTTGATGCCAAAAAGATCAGTTTTCGTTCCAATTCTTTCCCATTCCAAATTACTGCTTTACACCACTTTTGAATGTCGTTTCCAACCTCTTCCTCGCCTCACCCTCAAGCCGCTTCCTTAATGGGGATAACTCCTCCCGAATCGCCTTTTCCGTGGCGATCTTCTCCATCCAGTAGGCTCGGACAAAGGCCTGCTCATTTTCGGGCCGCACATCGAACTGAAACTCCTGCGCTACACCCAACGCCTCCTTGGTCGACTTCATCCAAAATTCATCAATCCTCTCCATCAGCCTAGACCTTTGCTCCTCCGTCAATTTCTCGTACATCGGCCAAGCCTGCAGTTGTTTCTCCAACTGCTCCTTCGGAACTAGTGCAAGCGTCATGATCTGAACAAAACGCCCCTCATCCTGCGGCCCAGCCCAAAACTGACCCTTCTCTCGCTGAATCATATCCCGCTTTGGTACAATGGGTCCGTCCGGAACACGGGGAGGCCGAGACTTCACTGGTTTCGTCGTCGCATCCCCCTCTTGGGCTTCTAGAGGCATCCCCCACAAAACGAACCCCATGAGAAAATAAGTGATTCCCTTATTCATAGTCCTGCCCACCAACGACTCTCCCGATCCTCTTCAACAAAAGCATTCAATGCCGCAAAAACCTCCGCATCCCGAATCGTAGGCTGACTTTCCCAACGGAACCAACCCACCGCCAATAATGCCAACCCTGTCCCCATCAAAACCCATCTCGGCATTCCGAACCAACTTTTCTTACTATCCTCTTCCTGACGCAACCGAGCCATCGTCCTCGCCGCAAACCACGACGGTGCCTTGGGTACTGGAGCCGAGGCCCACAGCCTCCCCAACTCCGGTCCCAACCCCTCCGCCCCATCCCCAATCTCATCTCTCTTCTTCCTCATATAGTATTAGACTCCCTTTCTTCTAACTAGGTTCGGTCAAAAAAGCAGATAGCTTTATTTTTAAATTTTCACGTGCCCTAAACATCAACGACTTAGCTCCAAACTCGCTGATTCCCAATATTTCTCCAATCTCAGAAAAATCCATGTCCTCATGCTCCCGCAGGTGTACCACCAACCTCTGCTTCATCGGCAACTGCGCACAAGCCTTCTCCACAGCCTCGATCAACTCCTTTCCTGATAAATCCTCTCTCGGAGTCCTTCCCGCGACCGACTCCTTTCGCTGAATCGTCTCCTCCGTCTCTTCATCCACGATCTCTTCCGATACTTCCATCCGCCTCGCACGGGCTTCACAAAAGGTGAACACGAGATTCCGTGTCACCGTCATCAACCAAGTGGTGAACTTTGCCTCAGCTCGATACTTCGGTGCCGCCCTCCAAATCCGCAAGAAAATCTGCTGAGCCAAATCCTCCGCATCCGGCCCTGCACCCCCAATCATCCGAGCCACCGTTCCATACACCCGATCCTCATGCCTCACGATCAACTCCCGCAACGCCTCCTCATCCCCCGTGGCAATTTGCGCCATGAGGTTCTCGTCGCTCGGCTCATCCTGACCAATCCTCATCAACACTGATCATTTCACATTTATGCTGCGCGCCCAACCCCCCCCAATAAAGACTGTCTTTCCAGCTGACTACCCGTCCTCCTGTCAAATCTTAACCCTTCCCCAATATCGCGCGGCAAACCCAATGTTCAAAGATCAATCCTGCCAAAGGCGCTGCCGGCTTTAAACTCCAAGTCCTTTACTCCAAACTCAACAAAGAGATCAACGTCTCCGACCAAATCTCCGGGACATGAAACAATTTGCGTTACCTGCCTTCACACCAGCAACCATGGCATCTACGTACGGGAAAAATCCACCCATAGACCCGATCGGGAAACTTCGAGGGAGGTTCTCCCTTTTATCGAATAGTTCGAGAAACAAGACACGTTCAGAACGTCTTGCCGAGCTGCATAATTCAATCAAAGCTCAAAAGTGAAATCAGGAATCAAATACATTTCTAACTTTACGATCCCTAGCCAAAACCAATAGAAGTGGTCCGCCAACTATCAAGAGAGACATAATGCCAGCCACTAAAGAATAAAAAGTGGCCAGGCTGCATTCACAACTTTCTTTTTTTCGCAAAATCCAATACCAAGGCACGCATAGAGCCAACCCAACCAGAGACAACCGAGCACCTGAAGAAGCTTTTTTTACCACTATTGCAGGACTTCTTTTTGCCGCACTCCAGATGATAAATGTCCAGATTACCCAAGAGACAACCCACACACCACAAGCAGACTTTATAAGAAGCCAAGTAATTGCCTTATCATATAAGGTGAAACGCAAAATATCGATTCCTGCTAAAACGGGTATAGCTATTGCCACCGAGCAAAGGAAAGCAGCCCCAACAACCCTGGGCCAAAGAGCGTGTTTTTGCTCCGACAGCGAAACCGAAGGAATAACGGGAACTAAAAGAAGAAATGCCTGCAGAAAACCAAAAACAAAATGGATTACAGTAAAAATTAGGGTCCAGATATCACCAAGATCAAAGGCTTTAAGAATGTCTCTTCTATCGGGGAGATTGCCCATCAGTAGATCGAGGCAGATGACAAAAATAATGTTAAAAAGAAAAGCAAGAGGTATGGCAAAAAAGAAAGCCTCGATGAGTTGAGCCCGAAGTGAAATTTTATTCATCTAAATTAGAATTTTAACTCATTAGTGGATTAAGCAATCGTAAAAAAGCTAGCCCCCCGCCACCACCCGAACAAATTCCAGCCGATCCCCATGTTCCACCCTTTTTTCAGCCCACTCCTGCCGTAAAAGCGCCTCCCCATTCCGCTCCACCAGAACACTCGACGGCTCAATATTCATTTCCCGGATCATCTCAGCTACAGTTTGACTCGGTCGCACCTGTCGAGCTTTCCCATTTGTAAATATCGTGACCATCGTCGCCATCCCACTATCCCGCCAACGCCCGATCCCAATCCTTCCAAACAGGATCGAAACCCCGTCGCCGCAGTTCATGACTCAACTCCTCCGCGCTTCTCTCGTCCGATACTTCAAACTGTTCCGTCGCTTCAGCCCCCTCCCACTCCTTTGCCTCCAACGCCACTTCCCGACCCCTCACCGTTCGGTGCAACCTCTCCTTCCCCACACCCGTATATCCGCCTGGGTCGGTCTCTGAACCCGCACTCATCATCGTCACCCCCAAATCCATTAAACCATCTCGCAACTTCGCCGGCTCTCTCGTGGACAAAACAATCCCAGCCTGCGGAAACGCCACACGGAACGCACAAATCGCTCGGACAAAATCCCGATCCGACATCGCGACCCGAGGCTGAAATCCTCCAGCCGCCGGCCGCAATCGGGGTAAAGCCAATGTGACCTGCGCTTTCCACCCCACCTTCATCAAATGGGAAACATGAGCCGCCAGCGCCACCAACTCCCTCCTCCAGTCCGCCAATCCCACCAGTACACCTAATCCAATCCTGCGAAATCCCGCCTGATACCCGCGCTCGGGTCCGCCTAACCTTTCATCAAAATTTCGTTTTGGCCCCGAGACATGCATCTCCGCATATGCCGCCCGATCATAACTCTCCTGATACAGCACCAAACCCTCCGCACCTGCCTCCACAATCTCCCGATACTCAGCCGTCTCCAACGGTGCGACCTCAATTGCAACCGAAGGAAAAAGCCCCACCGTTCTTCTGACCGTCTCCGCCAAATAAGAAACCGGCACCTCTCGGGGATGTTCCCCACTCACCAAAAGAACATTGCGAAACCCAAGCCCAGCCAGATGTTTCGCCTCCGCTTCCACCTCATCCGGAGTTAAGGTCACCCTCCGAATCGGGTTGTCTTTCGAAAATCCACAGTACTGACATGTGTTCACACACTCATTCGATAAATAAAGAGGGGCAAACAAGCGCATGGTCCGCCCAAAGTTTTTCCGGGTTTCCGCTCTGGCTTGCTCCGCTAACTCCTCAAGACGAATCGGCCCGAACATCAATTCCTCAAACCGAGCTACCGCCCTCGACCTAGAAAAGGGCAACCCCTCCAGCGGATCTCCCGGAGTTCCACTCATTCGTCGAGAAAACCTGTCAGAGGACTTGTCGCCAACGCCTTCCGACACGTCGGCCCTAATCCCGCCTCATATCCCATTCGTCCCGCCTCTACACCCAACCGAAAGGCCTTGGCCATCGCGGCCGGATCTTCCGCCACAGCAATCGCGGTGTTGATCAAGACTGCATCCGCACCCATTTCCAACGCCTCTGCTGCATGGGATGGAGCCCCTAACCCCGCATCCACGATCACCGGAACTCTAGACTGCTCAATAATGATCTCGATCTGGGCACGCGTCTCGATCCCCCGATTCGACCCAATGGGTGCGCCCAACGGCATCACCGTAGCTGCACCCGCCTCCTCCAACCTCTTCGCTAGGACCGGATCTGCATTGATATACGGAAGAATCGTAAACCCTTCCTTCACGAGAATCTCCGTCGCCTTCAACGTCTCGATTGGATCCGGCAGGAGATACCGAGGATCGGGATGAATCTCCAATTTCACCCATTTCGGTAAGCCTGCTGCTACCGCCAAGCGAGCCAGACGCACCGCCTCCTCCGCATTCATCGCCCCGCTCGTATTAGCCAAAACCAAATACTTTTCCTGATCGATCTCCTCTAACATATTCGACTGCGGATCGTTCAACCCTGTCAGGTCCACCCGACGCAAAGCCACGGTTACGATTTCCGCCCCGCTCGCCTCTAAAGCCGAGCGCATCGCTCCAACCGATGAAAATTTGCCCGTCCCAATCAGCAATCGGGAGCCGAACTCCCGATCACCGATCTTCCACTTTCCCAAAGTCTCCACCTTCGTAGACATCCCCAAACCTTACGCTAACCCAATCTACCATTCCAGCCCCCTCCCATCCTCTTTCCCAAAAAACAACAAGGAGAATCAAATGATACGCTTGCCTTCTTCACCCAAACTTCGTCATATCTTTCCCTAGTGAATCCGCAAGCCTTCTGGAAATCCCGACTTCCCGTCGTCGAAAAAGCACTCGATCGCTTGATCTCTCCGAAGGCGAACCCCCCGCTCATCCACAAAGCCATGCGTTACAGCCTCCTGGCAGGAGGAAAACGCCTCCGACCTATTCTCTGTATCGCCGCCGCACGCACCGTCGGAGGGAAAGAATCCCTCGCCCTGCCCGCCGCCTGTGCCGTCGAATGCATTCACACCTACTCCCTCATTCATGACGATCTACCCTGTATGGATGACGACAACTTCCGCCGCGGCCGCCCCACCAGCCACCGCGTCTACGGGGAAGCCGTTGCTGTTCTTGCAGGAGATGCCCTTCTGACCGAAGCGTTCGCTTCTGTCGCTCGGACTCAACCCAACCGCCGCTACTCCCCCGCAGATCTGGTGTCCGAACTTGCCCATGCATCAGGGAGTCTCGGTCTCATCGCCGGCCAGGTTCTTGATCTCGATTCTGAGAAAAAACGAATCCCGCTGAAAAAACTGGTCGAAATTCACCGGGCCAAGACCGGTGCTCTGATCACTACCTCTCTCCGACTCGGTGCGATGTCTGCCGGAGCCTCTCCCCAGTCGCTCCGCCACCTCACCCGCTTTGGCCAAGCCCTCGGTTTAGCCTTTCAAGTCATCGATGATATTTTGGATATCACTTCAACCAAGGAAAAGCTCGGCAAGAGCATCGGAAAGGATCAATCCTCCGGAAAAGCAACCTACCCCCGCCTCCTCGGACTCGCGGGTGCTCAGAAAGAGGCGGATCGTCTGACCGCTACCGCCCGTGCCGCCTTACGCCCCCTCGGATCCTCCGCCGCCCCCCTGCTCGCGATCGCCGACACTCTTCTGCGCCGCGACCATTAATTTCCGTCTCGTCCGGATCGCATCCTCCACTTCCTCCGCAGCGCGGGCAGCCGCCCCCGGACCACCCAACTTTTTCGCTACCTCCCGAATCCGAAACGCCATCGTCTCCGCCCCTTTTGGATTTCGTAGAATCTGAAGCGCAGCTCGCGCCAATCGTTCCGGTTCGGCCGCCCCCTGCAAAAACTCAGGAACCACTTTTTCGCCCGCCAAAACATTCACCATCGATAGATAAGGCAGTTTCACCAGCATCCGACCAATCCAGTACGTCAGCCACGAAGCCTGATAAACCACCAACATCGGCAACCCTGCCATCGCACACTCCAACGTCGCAGTTCCAGATGCCACGATGGCCAAGGAGCAGCGGGTGAGCTGGGTCAGCGACTGTCCCGACAGAATATCCAGACTCACACCACTCATCGGATACTTAGCCCAAATCTCTTCCAGTTTTTGTCTCATCTCATGATTCGTTGCCATGGAGATGAAGCGAACATTTCTCTGCTCCTGCACGATGCGTTGCGCCGTCTTCAATAAAACAGGCCAATGCTTTTCGATCTCCTTCGTACGGCTCCCCGGCAACAGCGCCACACAGGGAACCTCATCCCGCTGGGCATGGGCCTGCTCGATCCACCGGTCGGCCAACGGATGCCCCACCCACCTCGTTTTTAGCTTCGGTGCATGACGGGCAAACCAATCCACCTCAAAAGGAAAGATCACCAGCAACCGCTCCAATATTCGCTCCATCGTCTTGGCCCGTCCCGCCTTCCACGCCCAAACCTGCGGACTTACATAGTAAACGACGGCAGGCCCGTTCCTCTCCCCATGCAGCGCCTTGGCCAATCGCAGGTTGAAACCAGGATAATCCACAAGAACCACCACATCCGGATTCACCTCGGCAATCTCATGCTTCACCTCCCTGAATATCTTTAAGAATTTCGGGAGATTCTTCAGAACATCGGTCAATCCGACCACCGCGTGCTTCGCCAGATCCAAGCTCTGCTCCTGACCTGCCGCCTTCAACATCGGTCCTCCCACTCCAAACGCCCGTAACTTCGGGTTCTTCTTCAACTCCCGCAGAAGATCCGCCGCCAGACGATCTCCGCTCGCCTCCCCCGCCACCAAATAAACCCGGGGCTCCCTCTCTTCAATCCCACTCATGAACCCACCGAGGTCATTTGACCGCAAATCTGGGAGGCTAATTTCAACGCCTCAAAACCGTGCGACCCACCCACCCGCGGATCAGTGCCCTCCCGGACGTTCTGCAGAAATTCTGCCAACTGGTTTTTTAATGGCTCCCCTTTCATCACCGGAATCTTGTCCCGCGTGATCTTTCCATCCAACCGTTTGTAGATTTCCCCTTCTTGCTTCATGTAGTCGAGGGAGAGATAAGCATCGTCCTGAAATACCCGAATCTTTCGTAACTTTTCGGGACTGATCCGACTGGTCGTTAGATTTGCCACACAGCCGTTCGCAAAACGAATCCGTGCATTCGCAATATCCTCTCCCTTACTCAACACCGGTACGCCCACTGCATCGACCGAGGTCACGGGAGATCGCACCAGATGCAAAATAATTTCCAAATCATGGATCATCAGATCCATCACGACTCCGATGTCGGTGCTTCGACCCGGATAAGGGGACAACCGATGAGCCTCAATGAAACGAGGCCGACCCAATCTCTCCTCCAAGGCCGCCAGAACCGGATTAAAGCGCTCCACATGGCCCACTGCCAACTTCGCGCCATGCTTTTCCGCCAACTCAACCAGTTTTCGGGCTTCCGCGGTATCCATCGCTATTGGTTTTTCCACCAGCACATGTTTTCCTTTTTTCAAAAATGGCTCCGCAATCGCCAGATGAGTCGTCGTCGGTGTGACAATGCTGGCCGCTTCGACCGCCTCTACCATCTCGTCCAACGACGCAAAGGCACGAGTTTTGCATTTGGCGGCAATCTTGCGGGCTGTTTCTGGATCCGAATCATGCACTCCGACCAATTCTGCTTCCGCAAGCTCTGCATAAATCCGCGCATGCTCCTTGCCCATATGCCCCACTCCAGCAACCCCTACACGAATCTTCCGACTCATTTGACCGCCTTCCCCGCATGACCCCATACGGTAATTCTATTTCGCATCGCCAACTTCTTCACCTCTTCCATTTCCAAAATTAGGGTTCTGTGTGATTCAACAACCAGTGCTCTCACTTTTCCCTGCGCCGCAGCCTGCAATGTTCGAGGTCCGATCACCGGCACATCGAAACGCATATCCTGCCCCGGGGCAGTCACTTTGATCGCCACCGCTTCCCCTCCCGCCAACTCCCCACCCCGCCGTAGGGTCTCATCCGTACCCTCAAATCCCTCTACCGCCATTACCGTCCCCTTTTTCACCACTATACTTTGACCAATATTCAATCGCGCCACCGCTTTTGCCAAAGGCCAGCCAAAGGCAATCTCCGTGGAGAGATTCTTGGGAGGATTTGGACCGGCTAAAATTCCCCGACCTGCCAGATGCTGCTCCACAAAAGTGGTCGCAGGCAAAACTTTGATCCCCGCCCTCCCCAACTCTGACGCCACCGCCCCAAAAAGGGTCGCCGCATTCCGCTCCTTCAACTTCGCCAAAATCCAAAGGGCTTTCCAATCAGGCCGCAAATCGAAAAGTCGCTTCGGCGTGATCTGGCCGGCAAAAATCACCTCCTGAACACCCACTTTCTTAAAAAAGGAGATCAGCTTGCCCAACTGCCCGACCCTCAACCACTCGGTCGGTTGACCCCGAGCCGCCACCCGCGCCTCTGTCTCCCCCAAGAATGCCGCGACCGCCAAAGGAACCCCTTGTGTCTTAGCCCCATCAAGAACCAAACGAGGGTAAACTCCGCGCCCAGCAACCAAACCAATCTTAGCCTTCATCAAGGGGTTACACCAATCGGGAGGGGGTGAATTTCATGGGTTGACCGATTCAAGGGTTTTGATACGATTTAGCAGGAGTCGTCTCGCGGCGGAAGTTGGGTGGGAACTCGAAGGTTTCCACCCTTTTTTTCGCCAAAAGCCTTCTCCAACAACCAGAAAATATAAGCACATGAACACACAAGACTTCCTCACAGTACTCGATTACATGGAAAAGGAGAAGGGCATAAGCCGCAAGGTGATGGCCACGGTCATCGAGAATGCCCTGATTACCGCCGCCCACAAGACCTACCCTCTCGAAACCGAAATCCGCGTCAATCTTGACCAAAAGTCCGGCAAAATCCAAATGTTCGCCAAATTGAAGGCCAGCGACCGTGCACGGCCCAATGCGGACGAAATTTCCATCGTCAAAGCACGCTCGGTGAAGCCTACCGCCCACGTCGGAGAACTGGTGGAGATCGAACTCGATGCCAGCCAGTTCGGCCGAATCGCCGCCCAAGTCTTCAAACAGGCGATGAACCAAAATCTTCGCTCGATCGAAAAAACGATGATTTTGGAAGAGTTCCAAGGCCGGGTCGGCGACATTGTGGCCGGGACAGTTCGTCGTTTTGAACGGGCCGACGTCGTCATCGATCTTGGAAAATTCGAAGGCATCATGCCTTCCCGGGAACGCGTCCCGACAGAAGAGTATACCCCTGGAGAACGGATCCGCGCCCTCGTGCTCGCAGTTCAAAATGGCCAGCGCGGACCGGAAATCATCCTATCCCGCTCCAGCCCGGATTTCGTTCGCCGTCTCCTTTCGCTTGAAGTCAACGAACTCAACGACGGCACGGTGCAGATCAAGTCCCTCGCCCGCGAACCCGGTTTCCGCACGAAGATCGCCGTCTGGTCCGATGTAGAAAAAGTGGATCCCGTCGGAGCTTGTGTCGGCATCCGCGGATCCCGAGTCAAAAATATCGTTCGTGAGTTGAACAATGAGAAGGTCGATCTCTTCCGCTGGTCCCCCAACATCCATGAGCTGGTCATCGAAGCCCTCAAGCCCGCGAAACTCCGCAAGATTGAAATCGATGAGACCAACCGTCGCGTCCGTGCTCTCGTGGATGCAGAAAACCTTTCCCTCGCGATCGGCCGGAAAGGCCACAACGCCCGCCTCGCAAGCCGGCTCACCGGCTGGAATATCGACGTCGAGGAAGATAAGACCGAAGTGCAGGGCTTTGAGCAGAAGCTCGAAGCTGCCGTGCAAGGCTTGGCCACGATTTTGGGAATCGAACTTCCCCTCGCACAGAAGATCGCCTCAGTTGGCTTCAGCACCGCGGAAGCCATTGCCGAAGCCACGGAAGCCGACTTGGCCGAAGCCGTACCCGATCTTACCCCGGAACAAGCAACGGAGATCCGCACCAAGGCCCAGGCGGCCCTCACAGCCGCCAAGACCTGAAGCCCCTTCCCTCGCCCGGCATGGCCACCTCGTCCACAAAAAAGACGGCCAAACCCGAGGGGGAAGCCGCCCCGATTAAAAAACCTCGCGCGGTAAAATCGACCGCAGCCAAAGATCCCACGGAGAAAGCAGCTCCGAAGAAAAGTCCGGCAAAAGAGAAGGTAAAAAAGCTGGAGTCTGCACCTACAGAGCTCCCCGCCGCCGCTCCTGTTCCCGTTGCCGAAAAACCCGCTTTTGCACCTACCCCTACAACTGTGGCCGCCCCCGTGAGTGAGGCCGCCATTGAGGAAGTTGTCGACGAATCGAAAATCATTCAGATGAAGCCCCCAATCCAAGTCCGAGACTTGGCGACCCGGCTCAATCTGAAACCGTTCCAGCTGATCCATGAACTCATGGAGATGAACGTTTTCGCCACGCTGAATCAGAACATCGAAGAAGCAGTCGCAAAAAAGATCTGTGAAAAACGCGGTTTCACCTTCATGGCGGAGAAACGCAAGGAAGGGGGCGGAGTTCACAAAGTCGCCCCTGTGGTGGAACCACCCAAAGCCAAACCGGTCCCCTCCGCCAATCTCAAACCTCGTCCACCCATCGTCACCTTCATGGGTCACGTCGATCACGGAAAAACCTCCCTTCTCGATGCTATCCGTCGTGCGAAAGTCGCGGCCGGCGAAGCCGGGGGCATCACTCAGCACATCGGTGCATACACCGTTAAACGTGGTGAGGCCACGATCACCTTTCTCGACACTCCTGGTCACGAAGCGTTCACCGCCATGCGGGCTCGCGGAGCGAACGTAACCGATATCGTTGTCCTCGTCGTCGCCGCGGATGACGGCATCAAACCCCAGACCTTGGAAGCCCTCCGTCATGCCCAAGCCGCCAAAGTCACAATCATGGTTGCGATCAACAAAGTGGATCTTCCGAGCGCCAATCTAGACAAAGTCAAAGGCCAACTTCAGGAACTTGGCCTCGCCCCAGAAGAGTGGGGTGGCCAAACCGTCGTCTGCGAAGTCTCCGCCACGAAAGGCACCGGAATCGAAAAATTATTGGAAATGATCGCTCTCCAATCCGAAGTTTTGGAACTTCGGGCCGATCCCACCGGCCATGCCCGTGCCCGCGTGATCGAGACCCAGATCGAAACGGGCCGCGGCCCCACAGCCACCGTCTTGGTTCAGCAAGGTTGCCTCAAGGTGGGCGACTCCTTTGTGTGCGGACCCCACCAAGGAAAAGTGAAAGCTCTCTTCGATGACGACGGAAATTCGATCAAAAATGCAGGTCCCTCCGTTCCGGCTCGCATCATCGGACTGAGTGGTGCCCCCTCCCCTGGGGAAGAAGTCGTTGTCGTTGGTTCCGAGCGTGAAGCCCGTTCGATCGTCGAGGAACGGCAGGAAGCCCAGCGGGTTACACGGCTCGCCGCCGGCCCAGCCGCACCCAGCGGGGTTACCTTGGAAAATCTTTTTGCCAGCATCGCCGAAGGACAAAAGAAGTGCCTACGAGTGGTTCTAAAGGGAGACGTCCAAGGCTCCGTGGAAGCGATCGTCGAATCGCTGAAGAAAATCACCAGCCAGAAGGTCACTCTCGAAATCATCCTCTCCACGATCGGACCGATCAGCGAGTCGGACATCCTGCTCGCAAAAGCCTCAGGTGCCGTCGTGATCGGCTTCAATACGAAAACCGACAATTCCGCCGCCAACGCTGCGAAACGCGAAGGAATCCAAATCAAGCTGTTCAGCATCATTTACGAACTGGTGGATCAGGTGAAGGAGGCCATGACCGGTCTCCTCGACCCCGAGCTGCGCGAAAGCCCCCTCGGCACCGCCCTCGTCAAAAAAGTGTTCGAACTTTCCAAATTTATGGTCGCAGGCTCCCAAGTGCAGAGCGGCCGCATCACCAAGAGTGGTCGGGCCCGCGTTATCCGCAAAAAACAGCCGATTTACGACGGGGCCGTTGTCACCCTCAAACGCTTCCAGGAAGACGTCCCGGAAGTCCGTCAAGGGCTCGAGTGCGGTATTCGTTTGGGCAATTTCGACGAGTACGAAGAGGGCGACATCATCGAGTGCTACCAGCTCGAAAAAGTACCCCAGACCCTCTAATCTGCCTCTTTCCCTTTCTTCAACGAAAAGTTCGGCTAGGCTATGGGTATGGCCAGCCGTCGCCTCTTTCGTGTTTCCGAATCGATCCGCTCCGTCCTGGCTCGTCTTGTAACCCGGGAACGGACATTGGATGGCAAATTGATTACGATCACAGGTGTAGAAGTCAGTGCTGATCTGCGGCACGCCCAGGTTTATGTAACCCATCTCGACGGATCTTCCCCTGACGCCGACGTCATCCACACACTCAATATGTTAAAAGAAGAATGGCAGGGGGAACTCAACAAAACCCTTCATATCAAATACACACCTCGCCTCCACTTTCATGTGGATGAAGCTCAGCGACGTGGCGACAGAATTCTTCAGATCATGTCCGAAATCGAGCCCCCTTCGGAATTCCCTCCTTCTTGATGAATTTTCGACGGCTTTCGTACGGCCTCCTCCTGGTTATTCTTGGACTCGCATGTGCCGAAGCACAAAACCGTACCGGCATTACTCGCGTTCCCGTGGTTTTTTCTGGTGGCCATGAAACCGATCCCCGAGACCACGGCCGGCCGGTAGTGCTGATTGCCGGAGCGCTGGGGGTCCCCCCCGAAGTGTTCCGCGATGCCTTCAGCCGAGTCCACCCAGCCAATCCGGAAAAGGGCCCTGTCCCAGCCGAAGCCCAAGCCAACAAGGCCGCCCTCTTGGCCACGCTGGGAAAATACGGAGTGACCAACGAAAGATTGGATCAGGTTTCGGATTATTACCGCTATGTGGCCAGCCGGAACGAATTATGGCCCACCCAACCCGCCGTCGCTTACGCGATGGTGCAGAATGGAAAGATTGTCGGCTACGAGATCGTGAGTGGGGGTTCGGGCTATAGCTCCACTCCACTCGTTTCGGTGTCCGGCTTACCTAATAACGCCCAAGCCGAGCTTACCTACGGAAAAAGTTTCGAAAAGAACGGCTCGATTCGCTCAATCATCAACCGCTCAAAACATTAATTCCTGTCGCTTCTTTTTCTTTCCCATCCGGTCGAAATTGATCGCGCAAGTTATTGATCAATAGTGCTTAAAGACAGGCCATTGATTTTTAAGATTCCTCTTCTATAAATACTTCATTATGAGCATTTTTCATATAAGGCGTGCTCTTTCGCTTCTCTCTTTTGTCCTCCTTGGCTTGGAGTCGGCTCTCTATGCCGATCCTCAGCTTTCCTCTTGGTTCACGGAGGCATCAACCAAATACGCCCGCATCTACACAAGTGCCTCTAACCGCACGGCCGGAATTTCGACCACCACTTGGAGCAATCAGACTTTACCAACCTATGCTGGAGTTCACGAAATCAACTACTCACCCACGTGGGTATATATAAAAAATTCCGGTTTGGCACCCTACGTGATGGGCCCTTGGAATAATCCAAACCTTCCAAAAAATCAGGGGACGGCAAATGGAGTTTATCGATTCCCGCGAACCCCCACGTTTCCCACAAGCAAAACAGCTACAGGCATGGGGTCGATCGGTTTTCTTGTTGATGGTGTTTCTATCTATAACACCTCCGATGGTTTTTCCTACTCCTACGCAAACTCCAAGGACGCATCCCCAGTCGCGGGAATTGGCTCCGGAGATGGTATATGGTATCGAGATGCTTGGCCGAACGAGAAAGTTTCTTTTGATAACGCCCTGAATCATCCTCAGCCCAGCGGCCAATACCATGCCCATGTGACTCCAATCGGGGTTCGATATCTACTAGGGGACAATGTTCTTTATAATGAGTCCACAAAAGAGTACTCAGAAAATACCAGCACCACAGTATTCAAACACTCTCCGATCATCGGCTGGATTAACGATGGCTTACCGCTCTACGGCCCCTACGGCTATTCAGATCCAATGGACTCGACCAGCCCGATTCGCAGAATGGATTCGGGTTATGTCCTCCGGAATGGAACATACGGAACTGGTAACCTAGCTATCTCAGGTCGGACCTCGCTTCCCAAATGGGCCCAACAAGCACAGGGAAAAACCAACCCTCTCATAGCCAGCCAATATGGTCCCCTTGTTTCGACAAATTATGAACTAGGTCACTTTTCCGAAGATTATGATTACCTTGGTGATCTTGGATACACGCAAAATGTCAGCTCAACAGCTAACGGCTACACCATACGTTTTGACCTAAATCAATATAACGTCCGCTACTGCAAGACCCCCGAGTTCCCAACCGGTACTTGGGCTTACTTCACAACGATCACATCCTCAGGCACCCCTTGGTACCCGTACAATGTGGGTCGCTGGTATTACGGAAGCCCAACCGCTGGAAACAGCACCACGACAACCATGAACACCGACACACCACTTACGCAGTACTACAAAGGTGCAACGTCGACGAGCGAGACTTGGAGCCCCACTCCCGTGACAGTTTCTGGAAGCACTGTGACTCTCAGATGGAATGCGGTAGAGGGCGGAACGTACCAAGTATCATCCTCCACCGACCTCTCCAGTTCCACATGGACACCTCTATCCGAAACCGTGACCCCCACTGGAAATAGCGGAATAAAAACTGATACGGTGAATATAGGTTATGCTCCAAAAAAGTTCTACAAGTTGACCCGTACTGGAATGGCCAACTACGACAACGTCGGTTACTAAATCAACTCGTCTGCCCCACAGATATTATAAGGTGACCCAACGGGGTCTCCTTCCTTACGATAAGCCGTGAAATTCATTCTCCCTCGACATTCATTCACGATTCTTGCTGGCATCTTTCTTTGCCTTGTCCGACTTGCCTCTGCCACGAACCTGGAAACAGTCATCCAGCCAAGTTTCACCGGATCCCCCGTGATCTTAGATTCACTCCGTTATGAAAATTCGGCAAAGGAAACCCTCTCCTTCACCCGGATCAGTTTTCTTCTTTCGGGATTTGCCCTGGAGAAAGATTCCGGGGGATGGATAGAACTCCCCAACCAATACGCCTGGTGTGATGCAGAACGCCATCGACTCCAGTTCATCCTCCGCGATATCCCACCCGCCACATATCGAGCCATCCGCTTTTTTTTCGGGCCCGACGAAAAGACCAACCATGCCGATATCTCCAAGATTCCTGCGGATGACCCGCTCAATCCCAATATCAACGGCCTCCACTGGAACTGGCAGGGAGGCTATATCTTTCTCGCGTTGGAAGGCTATTTCCGAAAAGGAAATGAGCAACCTACAGGCTACTCATACCATTTTGCGCGGGATCCACGACGCACTCCCATCAGCCTGACAGCACCTCTCGACCTCCGCCACGACGCAACCCTTACGTTGGATTTTGATCTTGGTTCCCTTTTCAATTCCCCGCGCTCAATTTCGATCTATCGGGACGGTGTCTCCACCCACTCACGCGAAAACGATCCTCTGGCCGATAACCTTGCCGCCAATCTCCGCGGTTCCTTCCGGGTCCGTCAGTTCCTCTCCTCTGTTCCTGCCCCCTCCGCACCCAAAAATCGGCGAACCATTGAACTCCCGGAGAAATACACCCCATTCCGCTTCCAAATGGCAGCCACTTTTCCCATGCCAGATCTGCCCATGGACAACCCCCTAATCGAGGAGCGGGTTTCCCTCGGGCAAAAACTCTTCCAAGACCCCGCCTTTTCGAAGGATAACTCGATCTCCTGCCTCGCCTGTCACAACCCCGAAAAAGGATTCTCCGACCCTCGGCGCTTTAGCATTGGAATCCACGGAGATCCCGGAACGCGTAACTCGATGACACTCGTTAACTTGGCGTGGAAAAAAAGCTTCTTCTGGGACGGGCGCGCAACCTCCCTCCGACAACAGGTCCTTATGCCCGTCCAAGAACATGACGAGATGGACGAATCACTCACCAACGTCGCAAAAAAGCTTTCTTCCAACCCCGTGTACCCACCTCTTTTTGAAAAGGCCTTCGGCTCCCCACATATCAATCCCGAAAAGATCGCACTCGCCCTCGAACAGTTTGTTCTAACTCTCACCAGCTACCGATCAAAGTTCGACCTCGCGATGGCTGGATTGACTCAACTCACACCCGAAGAGCAAAAGGGGTTCGAGCTGTTTATGACCGAATTCGAGCCACGGATGGGTCAGCGCGGTGCTGACTGCTTTCACTGTCACGGGGGAGCGCTTTTCACCGATTCCCAGTTTCACAACAACGGCCTCGATATTTCTTCGGCTGATCCGGGTCTTCGCAAGGTTACAGGTCGGGAGAGCGATGCTGGAAAGTTTTCAACCCCCACTCTCCGTAATGTGGCTCTGACTGCTCCCTACATGCATGACGGGCGCTTCAAAACACTGGAGGAGGTAATCGAACACTACTCTTCAGGAGTTGAACGAAGCCCAACCCTCGACCCTAACCTCTCCAAGCATCCGACAGAAGGAATGCAGCTGAGTCGAGCCGACAAAAAGGCACTCGTCGCTTTCCTCAAGACCTTGACCGACACAAACCTACCAACCTCTTTTTCTCCGAACGGGGATCCGAAGAAGAATTAACCCTTTTTCCCTGGTCCCTCTCCACCATCGCGCGGTTTTTCCCTTTTCGATTCCCCATCCCCCTCTTCTCCACCTTCCTCCTCCAATCCTTCCCCCGTCTCAAACTTCTTTTTCAACTCCTGCAGAAAAGGGGTCATATCAGAAACTTTATCCCAAACACTTTTTGCCACGAAAATCGGCTTTTGCGTTTCTAGCGCCACCGCCACGCAATCGCTCGGCCTGGCATCAATCTCCGTGATCGAGGTTCCTCCCGGCCCGACCTGCCGTAACGTTAAACGGGCAAAATAGGTGTCGTTCCGAAGGTCGTTGATGATCACCCGGTCCACGCTGATCGAAAAACCCTGCAAAATAAGGTGAATCAGGTCATGCGTCAGAGGGCGCTCCCTTTTCTCTCCTTTCAATAAAAGAGCAATCGAGGTTCCCACACCGTGATCCACGTGGATGCTGAATGTTTTCGTTTCGTTTCCCAGAAAAACAGCCATTCCGTTCGCTGCAGGCATTAAGCCGAGAATCTGAACTTGGATGGCATCCGACATACCCTCACCTTACCGACTACCTCCTTGGTCGCAAGATACTGAAAAAGAGTGGGAATCGTTGCATTCTTCCGCTGAAGCCGTATATCAATCATCCTGTGGCTGACCTTCCCGAATCGTGGTCCATCGATCGCGCTCTCCAAACCTATGGAATCGCGCGCTGGGGCAGCGGCTACTTTGGCGTAAACTCCTCCGGAAACATGACGGTTCGCCCCTTGAACACCGAGGGAGCTGAAATCGATCTGCTGAAAGTCGCCACCCGAGCCCGGGAACGCGGCCTCAACTATCCCCTCCTCATCCGCTTTCACGATCTCCTTCGTCACCGCGTCCGCGCCATCAACGAAGCTTTTGCCGAAGCGATCAAATCCACCCGCTACAAAGGCTCCTACCGCGGCGTTTTTCCGATCAAGGTCAACCAAATGCGGGAGGTTGTGGAAGAGATCCTCGATGCAGGCGAACCCTTCCACTTTGGGCTCGAAGTCGGCAGCAAGCCTGAACTCTTTGCTGGCCTCGCACACCACCGCGATCCGGAAAGCCTCCTCGTCTGCAATGGATACAAGGATGCCGAATTCATCCGAACCGCCCTTCTCGGCAGAAAACTCGGCAAAAAAGTGATTCTAGTAATCGAAAAGCCCGAAGAGCTCCGCCTTGCTGTCGAAACCGCCCGTGCGATGCAGGTCCAACTCCTCGTCGGCGTACGCGTCCGTCTCTCCGCCCGTGGAGTCGGCAAATGGGCTCTTTCCGGCGGCGATGACGCTAAATTTGGTCTCTCCACTAGCGAACTCCTCGAAGCGATCGAATACCTCAAAAAAGAGGGCTGCCCCGAAGCCCTGCAAATGCTCCACTTTCACGTAGGATCCCAAATTCCCGATATTCTAGCCCTTCGCCGAGCCGTCCGCGAAGCCACCCGCTTTTATGCTCAACTGCACCATATCGGTCTCAAACCCGCTTACCTGGACGTCGGAGGCGGATTGGCGATCGATTACGACGGATCCCGCAGCGACTCGGAAAGCTCGATGAACTACACCTTGGCCGAATACGCCCGGGATGTTGTCCGCTCCGTCGCCGAAGTTTGCCGACAGGAAAAAGTCCCTCACCCGACACTGGTCAGTGAAAGCGGTCGAGCCACGGTTGCCCACCATTCCGTCCTACTCGTGGAAGTCTTTGGAACGATCGAGAAAACTCCCCGTCCCTTCGTTCAAGCCAAGGAGGAAGATCCCGAGTTTGTCCGTCAGCTTTCCGAGCTTGTCGTCAATCTTACCCGCAAAAATCGCCGCGAATCCCTTCACGACGGCCTAACCGTCAAGGAAGAGGCCGCAGCCCGATTCGACCTTGGCCTTCTCGACCTCGCCACCAAAGCCCGCGTCGAAGACTCCTTTTGGCATCTGATCTCCAAGATTTCCGCCCTATACCAAAATGGCCGCCCCCCGCCCGAGGAAATTCGAAAACTTCAGGAACAGCTCGGTTGCCAGTACCTCTGTAACTTCAGTGTTTTCCAATCCCTCATCGATCACTGGGCGCTCAAACAGCTCTTCCCCATCGTCCCGATCCATCGACTTCACGAAGCCCCCACTCAGCAAGGCCGTCTCGTCGACATCACTTGTGATTCGGACGGAAAAATCGACCATTTCGTCGACGGTTCGGGCATCCGTTCCAGCCTTCCCCTGCATGTGTTAAACGGTCAGCCCTATCTTCTCGGATTCTTCCTACTCGGGGCTTACCAAGATGTCATGGGAGATCTACACAACCTGTTCGGGTCCGTGAACGAGGCCCACGTGTACCTTGACCCAGATGAACCGGACGGATTTTACATCGAAGAAACTATTCCTGGCTTCTCGATCGGCAGGGTCTTGGGCAACGTTCAGTACGAAACCAGCCAGCTTTCCCGAATGATCAAGGCCCAGATCGACGAAGCGATCAAGCAGGACAAAATGAAGGCGACCGAAGGCATGGATCTCTTGGATAATTACGAAAAAGGGCTCTCCCACCCCACCTACCTCAGCCTGGAAACACCTTAAAATACCCCCCTTTTACGGTTGGCAAGCCCTTGGGGCTAAGGTATGTTTGAAATTTCATGGCAAAGAAGTCTAAATCGAAAAAAGCTCCGAAATCTTCATCCAAGAAGAAGGTTTCGAAGAAAAAGGCTCAAGCTCGTCCCTCTTCCAAAGCTAAGAAGAAGGCACCAGCCAAGGTCGTTGCTCCTAAAAAGCCATCTGGACCCCCTTTCCCGATTAAAACCCCTGCTAAATTCCTTCGCCCTTTGGAAGAAAACACGAAACCAGCCAAACCGCCGAAGTTCTCGTCCGCCTTTTTGGAAAGACAGAAATTGAAACTAGCTGAACTTCGCGATCATATCGTCGACCAGATGCAGGGGGTCACAAAAGACAGTCTCCGCGAACGGGGAGAAGGGGGCGGTTCCGCCTTCGGGATGCATCAAGCCGATGCAGGCAGTGACGCCTACGAAAAGGATTTTGCCCTTAGCCTTCTCAGCCAGGAGCAGGATGCACTTTATGAGATCGAATCTGCCCTAAAACGAATCGAGGCCCACGTTTATGGAGTATGTGAGATGTCAGGCCAACCGATCCCCGTTGCCCGTCTTGAGGCGATTCCCTTTGCGCGTTTTACCGTCGAATGCCAATCTAGGTTTGAACAGGAAAACAAAGGCAAGAATCGTTGGGAACCAGCCCAACCTTTGATGGACTCCAACGAAACCTCCGACGATGAGGGTGGGGAAGAGTCCGACGAAGAAGAAAAAACCAAGTCCAAGGAGTAATCGTATGATCGTTAAAAAAGCCCGCCGCCCACGCCGCATGAACCGATCCGCGCCCCGTCGCCGGATCGATATCAACGGCGAAGCCATCGACTTCCGAAATGTGGAGCTACTCCGCAAATTTATCACCGAAACCGGAAAAATCCTCCCCCGTAAGGTCACCGGCATGCCCGCTCACCTTCACCGCCAACTCAACACAGCGATCAAGAGGGCTCGTAACGTCCTCCTCCTCAAATGAGCCGCCGCTGCCAAATCACAGGGGCCGTTCCCTCCCTCGGTCGTAAGATCATCCGCAGTGGTAAATCCAAGAAATCGGGTGGTATCGGTACTCACGTCACCGCGAACACCGCACGTCGATTCCGTCCGAATTTGCGCACAAAACGGATCTATGTCACCGAGCTCGGGCGCCATATCACGGTGAAGCTCACCGCCCGCGCCATGAAGACGATCGACAAGAACGGCGCTTACTCGACCCTGAAACGCGCCGGTTTGGTATAACCCGGCGTCGGGTTTGGCGGCGAGGTCGGGCTTGAGTGTTCTGCATCTTCTAGCTGCACCCCCACGCACCCCATCGAACACGGCCTTCTGGAAGGACGCTCAAGAGGCGTTGTCGTCCGGGAAAACCGTATCGGCATATCTCCTCCATGAGGGTGCTTCTGCTCTTCTCGATTCCCGTCTGCCCAAACTGGTCTCCCAGGGACTTCGACTCTTCGGCTGTCCCCGTGCAGTGGATTCTTTTGCCCCCAACCACTCGATCGAGATCGTCCTCGGCGGACCCGGACTCCTCGCCGAACTAATTGAACGATGCCCCTCCAGCCAATCTTATAATCCTTCATGAAAAGAGTCGCCATTCTTTGCCAGACTGCTCCCGAAGGAAAACGTCGCCTCGCCGAAGAGGCTCTACGTCTCGCCGCCGGTCTGACTGCCACTGGCAGATTACGCGTCGATCTCATCCTCACATCCTCCGCTCTACTACTCCTCCAACCTGAGATGGGGGGCCCGATCGGGTCCTGGGATTCAATCATTTCCCCCCAAACCCGCATCCTTATCCCCTCTGGAACCCCCCTTCCTTCGACCCCACCTGTGAGCTACCTCCCCGATGGAGACTTCGAAAAAGCAGCCGCTGGAGCCGACCTCATCTTGCGATTTTAAGGTTTTCTCTCGACTCCATCCTTTCTCTGCGCCATCCGAAGAGGGATCCCATGCTCGATCGTGCCCATCTTAAACACCTCCACTTCCTCGGCATTGCTGGGACCGGAATGGGTACCGTTGCGGCTATGTTCCGAAAAATTGGACTTCAGGTTACCGGTTCCGACCAAGCTGTATACCCCCCCATGTCCGATTTTCTCCGCGATCAAGGCATCGTCTTTCACGAAGGCTACTCGGAAAAGAATCTCAACCCCAAACCCGACCTTGCCATCGTCGGAAACGCCCTTTCCCGCGGAAACCCTGAACTGGAAGCCGTACTCACCCACCGCATTCCCTTTGTTTCCCTACCTGAACTCCTCCGGGGTTGGTTCCTGTATAAAACACGCAATCTCGTTGTCTCTGGTACCCACGGAAAAACTACCACCTCTACTATGCTCGCCTTCCTTCTAGAAAAGGCAGGACTTCACCCCAGCTGGTTCATCGGGGGAGTCCCCCTGGACCTGCCCGCCGGTTGCCACCACGGAACCGGGCCTTTCTGGGTCCTAGAGGGAGACGAATACGACACCTCTTTCGCCGACAAACGCAGCAAGTTCCTCCAATACCTTCCCGAACTGGTCATTCTCAATAACGTAGAATTCGACCATGCCGACATCTACAGCGACCTCGCCGCCATTCAGAAATCATTTCGACAGCTTCTTCAGCAAGTTCCGCAGAATGGTCTGGCTCTGATCAATGCCGACGACCCCAACGCCCTCGCCGTGGCTAAGGACGCCCCATGCGAGATCCTGGAAGTCGGTTCAGGGCCCCAAGCTGCCGCCCGATATCAGATTCTCAAGGAAGACGCTTCTGGATCGATCTTCACCCTCCATGGTCACGAATTTCACTTAAAGATCCCAGGACGTCACAATGTCCATAACGCCTCGATGGCGCTCTGCGCAGCCCACACCCTCGGCGTCTCTCTTGAAAAACTCGCTTCCATCCTGCCCCAGTTCCGTGGAGTCAGGCGTCGTCTCGAGGTGCGAGCCGAAGCCAAGGGTATTACCGTGGTCGACGACTTTGGTCATCACCCTTCCGCCCTAAGGGAGTCGATCGCCGCACTTCGGGCGAAATACCCCGGACGTCGCCTTTGGGCTCTTTTTGAACCCCGCTCGAACACCACCCGGCGAGGTATCTTTCAGAATGAACTCGCCGAGTCCCTTTCAGCCGCGGATGGAGTCTACATCACCGAAATCGCCCGTAAGGATCAGATCGATCCGCAAATGCGCCTCGATCCCAAGAAAATCGCCGACGATATTCGGAAGGCAGGTCGCGAATCCTTCTACTTGCCTGGCCCAGAGGACATTTTGAAGGACATCCTCCCCCGCCTCAAATCCGGAGATGTCGTGGCCGTCTTCACGAACGGCAGTTTTGGTGGAATCGTCGCTAAACTTTCGGATGCTTTGTCTAAGTAGTCTAGACGGTTGGTTCGGGTATCAACGTTTTCACATCGACACCCCGAAACTGAAATAATTTGGCAATCGTTTCCTCAATCACGTTGTTGGGACAAGAGGCGCCAGCCGTTACCCCTATCTTCACCCTACCCTTGGGCAACCACCCCTTCGTCCTCTTCTCCTTCTGGGCATGTTGGTCGTAATGCTCGATCTCATCAGTTGAAATCATCTTGGTGCAGTTACGAATGAAATAGGTTGGCAACTTGGCTTCCCCCATCTCGGCCAAATGACTCGTGTTACTACTATTGTAGCCACCGACGACTAGCAACAGATCCAACGGGACCACTAAAAGATCCCGCAGGGCATCCTGACGCTCCTGCGTCGCTCCACAAATCGTGTCAAAGAAACGAAAGTGCTCCCCCATCTTTTTCTCCCCGAAACGATCCTCAATCGCTTTCTTGATGCGCCTTTGCACCTCTTCTGTCTCCCCGCGCATCATCGTCGTCTGATTCGCTACACCCACCGCCTGCAAGTGCCTCTCCGGATCGAACCCAGGCGAGTGAGCCCCTTCAAACTTTTTCAAAAACTCGACTTTGTCTCCGCCATTCCGGATATAGTTACAAACGTAATCGGTCTCCTCGAGATTATAGACGACGAGATAATGCCCCAAGCCATCGGTGCTCAAGGCCCGAGAACTGGTGGCCATTGTCTCCTCATGGGATGATTTTCCGTGGATGATCGAGGTCACACGCTCCTTATTGTACTGCCGGACACGTTTCCACACGCTCATCACGTCTCCACAGGTCGTATCCACCGTCTGACATCCGATTTTCTTCAACTCATCCATCGTCCCCACCTCTGCTCCAAACGCGGGTACAATCACCACATCCTCCGCCGTTAATCCCTTTAGATCATATCCCTCCTTGTGTCTCTTCAAGGACTGAATCTTCATTTCCCTCAACTGTTCATTGACCTCGGGATTATGAATAATTTCCCCCAACAAAAAGATTCGCTTGTCCTTAAATACTTTGGCCGCCGCATAGGCCAAATCGATCGCACGCTCCACCCCATAACAAAATCCGAATGCCTTAGCCAATACCACGGTCATATCTTCTGCTTCCAACGCCCGCCCCGTCGCCCTCACGTATTCCACCGCCAAGCTACGATAATGTTTTTGAACCTCAGCCGCCACGGCCTCCATCACCTCGGGGGTGCGTAAATTTACTTTCTTCGGAACTGGGGTTGTGACTGCACTCATCAACGTAAACTACCAACCCAAAGCAAGGGGTCGAGTCAAGACCATCCAGCATACTACTTCCTGATCTTCAATGACTTAGCAACGATCCATTCCAAAATTCCTTTTTGGGTATGAAGTCGGTTTTCCGCCTGATCGAAAATATCCTGCGATCGCTCCTCCAAAATCTCAGCACTTATCTCCTTTCCCCGGTAGGCAGGGAGACAGTGAAGAACCAGCGCATCTTTCTTGGCCAACTGCACCATCTTCCGATCAATTTGGTATGGAGCAAAGATCCTCTCCCTCTCCGCAGCCTCAGACTCCTTTCCCATCGAAACCCACACATCCGTGTACAATACGTCTGCACCCTTCGCCGCCTCCATCGGATCCTCAGTCCAACTCACATGCTCTCCGACCGAAGGAGGCCGAAACTCTTTCGGAGCCCCACAGATCAGTTGAAAATCAAAAATCTGCGCTGCTTCGGCCCAAGATCTGGGCACGTTGCACGCCGCATCACCAATAAAAGCAATCCTCTTGCCCCGGATCGATCCTCGCTTCTCCTCAATGGTGAAAATATCGCTCAGAATTTGACAAGGATGCTCATCATCTGTGAGGGCATTAATCGTCGGAATTTTTGCGAACTCGGCAAACTCCTCGACGTCCGACTGCGCAAAAGTCCGAATGACCGCGCCATGCACCATCCGCCCCATGACTCGGGCCGTGTCTCGCACTAACTCCCCCCTCCCTAATTGAATCTCTGCCGCACTCAGAAAGCTTGGCACGCCACCCAACTCCCGAATCGCCACCTCAAAAGATACCCGGGTCCGTGTGGATGCCTTCGTAAAAATGAGCGCCCAGATCTGGCCCGTCAAAGGCCTCTTGGCGGAACTTTTCTTTCCACGTGCTTTTTTCGCCAATCGTGCAAGGCGCAGAATCTCCCTTGCCTCCGACTCCTTCAATCCTTCGAGTTTGAGCAGATGCCTCATAGGGTCGACTCAACTTTCTTTACCGCCTCCTGCACTTCATCCATCGATACAGAATACGGAGCCAAAAACCGCAGAACATCCGAACCTGCAGGAACCACCAATAACCCAGCCTTTGCCAAAGCCTCTGCCACCTCCGCGTGACTTCTCCCTTTGACCGTTACCCCCACCATTCCTCCAAAGCCTCTCACCTCCCCCACCCACCCCCGACCCGACAATTTCCCCAATCCTTTCTTGAGCTCTTCCCCCATCCGTTCGATGTTCTTCGACAGACCCTCTTGATCGATAATTTTCAGAATCTCCAAGGCTACTGCACAAGCCAGTGCCGTGCCTCCGTAGGTCGTTGCGTGAGTCCCTGGACCTAGAACATCCGCTAATCTCTCCCCCAGCCAGACCGCCCCGATGGGAAATCCCCCACCCAAGCTTTTTGCCATCGAAACCGCATCAGGAAGGAACGCTCCTCTTCCTCCCGTTTTTTCTAAAATTGTTTCATAGCTCTGAAACCGCCCCGTCCGATAGTGCCCGCACTGCACCGAGTCCATCAGAAGATAGATGCCTTTCTCTTGCGTCAGCTTTCGTAATCCCAATAGATAGTCCGGAGTGGCGGGAATCACTCCACCCTCCCCCTGGATCCCCTCAATCATTACGGCCGCCGTCTTAGGTCCGATCGCTTTTTCTAATGCAGCCAAGTCATTGTAGGGAACATACACAAAACCGGGCATTACCGGACCAAAACCCTCCCGTAACCGCTCCTGGCCCGAGGCCGCAATCATGCCAAGGGTCCGGCCATGAAAAGAGTTTAGGGTAGTGATGATTTCATAACGCCCATCAGCTGCGCCTGCCTTCCTGGCTGCTTTCACCATGGCCTCATTTGCTTCCGCCCCACTGTTGCAGAAAAATATTTTCCCAGGCCCCATCCGTTTGACCAACTCTCCCGCCAACTCCGCCTGCTTCGGATGAAAGAAAAGATTCGAAATGTGAACCAACTCGTCCCCCTGCTTTTTCATCACCTCGGCCAACCGAGGATGGGCATGTCCGAGACAGTTCACCGCAATCC
>Ga0209085_1000389_pt1 | contig 32537 bp, 29 predicted proteins | sample C_131016_EF_Meta_FD_187310 | JGI IMG/M metagenome (GOLD analysis project Ga0209085, IMG submission 187310) | Freshwater microbial communities from Lake Croche, Canada to study carbon cycling - C_131016_EF_MetaG (SPAdes) (version 2) | ecosystem: Environmental > Aquatic > Freshwater > Lake...
ATGATACTTCAGAAGGAAGGGCTATAAATCAAAAGGATCAAATCGAATACTAAAAATTTTCCTACGTTTTAAGGCTTGAACCTTAATTACATCATCTAGTAGGTCAACAAGTAGCGAACCCTCAGCCAGTTTAACTCTGATCAATAATTTACTCTGATAGCTATCAACGGTGATAGGGCCAGTAATCTCGTAGGTTTTATCATTGCGCAAGTTCTCTGCAAACTTAGAAATCTCGGGCTTATCGCCTATAACAACAGCTACTCGATAAAACGGCGGTAACTTTGCTTTATCTCTGCTGTTTAACTCCGAAGTGGCATTTGCCAGTGAATCTCCCCTAAGTAAGCATTGAACAGAAGGGTGATGATTTGGAAGTGATAAAAAGATTTCTGCAGAATTACTTGCCTTGCTTAATAAAGAAAACCAGTGAAACTTCGCAAGCTCTTCTGCTCTTAAAGATGGTCGATTGAATATTTTTTCCCCATCAAGCATAACAACTGAGGAGTAAACTCCATTTGGTTCAGAGCCAGCAGTTGAAACAACTATATGGCGCCCGCTTGGTACGGAGGAAATCTGTTTATTACCGGATGAAACTAATATTGCAATCTTGGGAATTGCCCGGCCAATTTCCTCAGCTGTTCTTTCAATTCCTTTAGCAATTACAAATGGACGATTATCTGCACAGAAAGAGCATATCCAGTTTTTATACTCTGTTTGACACAAATAGCACTTCGGAATTTTCTTAGACCCATCGATTTGTAATTTGCCGCCACATTTACAATTTGCAGTATTTCGACATTTGGAACACAGGAATAGATTTGCATAACCTTTTTCTGATACTGAAACAAGAACATTGCCGTTAGGAATTCCTTTTTTAATGGATGAAACATATGAGTTGCCATTTTCATTGGTTAAAAATCTCTGAGTATTTTTCTGCTTATATAACTTCTTTTCAAGCCAACCTATCTCTATTAACCGAGCTATCTCCAAGGAGTGCGAAGGTGAGATAAATATTAAAGAGGTGAAATGGTCTCTGAGCAATGTAACATCCCTTGTGTTCCAGCCTGGAGAGTGCAACTCGTAATGCGAACTATCTAAATCTGATAAAACAATTACTGTGGCATTCTTTTCAAGCGGGGCAAACACTCCGCTTCTAGTACTTATTATTACCTTTGGAGTCATATACCGAGTTTTCAAAAAATTTCGATAGCGAAGGCTTTTACTTAAATGTGAACCAAGTTCAATGATTTGATCACCGAAGTGGTTGGCAAGTACTGCCGAAAGCGTAGAAATATCCTTTTCGTCTGGGACGATCAGTAAGATTTGGCTAACTTGTGCCCTTAATTTAACAATTTCTAAAAGAAACCAATTTGGATCGGTCGCAATAGGGAAATTAATGCCCCACTTAAGTCTTTGTTTACTCAGCAATTGTCCAAAATCTGCCCTACCAATCAATTCTCGTAGTTCTGGAGAATCAAATGAACTTGATTCATTTATCGAAGCAGCAGATTCAATTAGTTTTTCTTCTTTAGCAACCCTACTTGGAACAGCCGAATTCAATACTGCCCAAAAACTGCCGCCGAAACGATTTCTAACCATCTCTATATGATTAATTACTGTTTCACTCACCATCCCCATTGGGGAGGTTAGGTCAAGTATCGGTTTTAACTTCTGAGTTTGATCACTTTTATCTTTTCGTCCAACAACTAAACCTTCAGCTTTTCCAGAACCGAATTCAACTAAAACTTTAGTTCCAGTGACTGCACTCTCATCAAAGATCTCTGGCACTAAATAGTCGTAAATTCCCTCCAAACTAGAGACTGGAGTATCAACTAAAACTGAGGCTATTGGTAAATTCTTTGAAACATTGGGTAACTTTTGGGGTGCTTTTGCAACTGCCTGCCGTTTTAATTTAAGTGGAGCAGCCACTGTTTATTTAACTAGAGCCTTTAGCGCATTTGCTCGGTCAGTTTTTTCCCAAGAAAAATCGGGTAACTCCCTACCAAAATGACCATACGCGGCAGTTTTTGCATAAATTGGACGCAAAAGATTAAGGTCGCGAATGATTGCAGCTGGTCTTAAATCAAAAACTTCTTTAACTGCGTCACTTATCATATTTAAATCAAATTTTTCAGTTCCAAATGTTTCGATAAACAAGCCTACTGGCTGCGCCTTACCAATTGCATAAGCAACCTGGACTTCACACCGATCAGCAAGTCCGGCAGCAACAACGTTTTTTGCAACCCAGCGCATGGCATAAGCTGCTGAACGATCAACCTTTGATGGATCTTTACCAGAGAAAGCGCCACCGCCATGGCGAGCCATTCCACCGTATGTGTCTACAATAATTTTTCGCCCAGTTAAACCAGCATCTCCCATTGGCCCACCGATAACAAATCGACCAGTTGGATTTATCAACAATTTAACATTAGAAACATCGATTTTAAGGTCTTTGATTATTGGATCAATTACAAATTTCTTTATCTCGGGAGCTAATTTCTTTTCTAAATCAACATCAGGTGAGTGCTGAGAAGAAATAACAACTGTATTAAGTGCTACCGCATTATCACCTTGGTATTCAATTGTTACTTGAGTTTTACCATCTGGTCTTAAATAAGGTAGAACTCCATCTTTTCTAACTTTAGTCAGTTGCTGGGCTAATTTATGCGCTAGTGAAATTGGTAGTGGCATTAACTCTGGTGTGTCATTACAGGCGTATCCAAACATTAATCCTTGATCACCAGCACCCTGCAGGTCTAATGGATCGCTTGAAGATGAAACTCTGCTTTCAAAAGCGTCATTAACGCCTTGAGCAATATCTTGGGATTGTTGACCAATAGAAATCGATACCCCGCAGCTATTCCCATCAAAACCTTTTTCTGAGGAGTCATAGCCGATTTCAAGAACAGTGTCGCGAACAATATTCATTACATCTGCATAGCCATCAGTTGTTACTTCACCAGCAACATGGACCTGACCAGTAGTAATTAAAGTTTCAACCGCCACCCGGCTCTTTGTATCTTGCGAAAGCAAAGAATCCAAAATTGCATCTGATATCTGGTCAGCGATCTTGTCTGGATGACCTTCAGTCACTGACTCAGATGTAAAAAGCCGATTTTTCATGCCCTTAACCTAACTTACTTACTAATTGATCCAGCAATATATCTGAAAGTGTGTCTTTGGATATTTCTGGTACTTTGATCACATTCTTCTGATTATCAATGATTAAACCCTCGGTTTTGTCGCTTCCAAAGATTGCACCGCCAGAAACATTATTTACATAAATAATATCTAGTGATTTACTAGCTAATTTATCGAATCCACTTTGCTCAAGTGCTGATGCATTGCTACTAGTCTCGGCTGCAAACCCAACAATAACTTGGCCAATTTTTTTACTCTTTGATAGCGATTTCAAAATATCCGGATTTTTATCTAGCTCAACTGTGCCAAGCGATTCTTTCTTTATTTTTATATCTGAATAATTTAAAACTTTGGCATCTGCTACAGCAGCGCTCATTATTAGTGCGTCACAATGAGGAAATTCAATCGCTAAAACTGCTGCCATCTGATCAGCTGTTTCAACTGCGGTAGTAGTAATTCCTTCAATTATCGGTAGATCAGTATTTGCCGTTACTAAATGAACCTGTGCTCCCCGGCTTGCTGCCGCCATTGCCAAAGCAAAACCCTGTTTACCAGATGATCTATTTCCAATAAATCTAATTGGATCGATCGGCTCTCTGGTTCCGCCAGCAGTAATCAGTATTCGTTTACCAGTTAAGTCAGCGCTTTGTTCAATAGTTTTATTGACCGCTTCAATGATTTTAACGGTATCTGGATATCTTCCAACTCCAAAATCTGACCCAGTCATACGACCCTCAGCCGGCTCAACCACAAAAAAACCACGCTCTTTCAAAACCTTAATATTTTCAACTGTTGCAGCATTGCTCCACATCTCTGGGTGCATAGCCGGCACTAATATCTTTGGTGAAGTAGATGCTAAAACAATATTTGTAAGTAGATCATCAGCTCTACCAGATGCCAATTTTGCCAACAGATCAGCAGTAGCGGGAGCTATAACAATTAAGTCGCTCTCTTTGGCAAGTGAAATGTGTGGAACATTTGTGACATCTGACCAAAGATCTGTAACTACATTACGCCCAGATAAAGCTTCCCAAGTTGCTTTACCAACAAAGTTTAGGCTTGCAGCAGTTGGAACAACATCAACAATGAAACCTTCATCCTGCAAGCGACGCAGAAGATCACATGACTTATAAGCCGATATACCTCCGGCTACACCAAGTAGGAGCTTGCGACCACGGGGGAACATGGGCAGTAAATTAGCTGGCTGAATCAGCTGGCTTTGGTTCCAAGTTTTCGATCGTTAACAAGCCTTCATTAATTTCCCGAAGTGCGATTGATAATGGTTTCTCATGAACATAGGTTTCAACAAGTGGGCCAACATATTCAAGTAAGCCCTCGCCTAGTTGTGAATAGTACGCATTAATTTGACGAGCACGCTTTGCTGCATAAAGTACCAAGCTGTATTTTGATCCAGCTTTTTCAAGCAGTGCATCAATTGGTGGGTTAGTAATACCGTCTAGTGCTTGATTGGTCATAGAAATGCCCCTTTAAATTTTGATGATTTAGCGAAGGGCTAAAGATACCAGTTCAGCCACTGATTGCTCTACCTGATGGTTAATCACTACATGATCAAACTCAGAGGCCGCTTGAAGCTCTTCCTTCGCCCGATCTAGACGGGCTTGGGTGGAGTGCTCAGATTCAGTGCCTCTATTTATCAACCTTGAAGTTAGTTCCTCCCAGGAAGGCGGCTCAATAAAGACCAAAATTGCACTCTTTTTGTTTGTTCTAACCTGACGCGCACCATTTAACTCAATCTCTAAAATTACATTCTTGCCATCCAATAATGCATCCTCAACTGCTCGCTGTGGCGTTCCATACTTAGCTCCAGCAAAACTAGCCCACTCTAGAAACTCATTCTTTTTAATCATTTCATCAAATTTTTCATCGCTAACAAAGTGATAGTCAATTCCATCAACCTCACCAGTGCGCATTTTTCTTGTTGTAGCAGAAATTGAAATCCAAAACCGATCATCGCTTCTTAATTTATTGGTTATTGTACTTTTGCCTACGCCGCTAGGTCCGGAGACAACAAGTAGCTTTCCGCTTTTGCGAGAGTTTTTCATCAGTAGAAACTCCTGCCTTAGTAGGTCTAGCTGTCGATGCCCAACACCGCCAATTCTACGCGATGGTGAGATGCCAGTTCTTTCCATAATCACATCAGCTCTGGATTGGCCGATACCCGGCACTGATTGCAGTAAATCAATTAATTTCATGCGGGCGATGGCTTTGCGCTCATCTTTAAAAAGGTCAAAGAAATAAATCTCACCCAGTGCAACCTGTTCTTTGACTCTTGCTCGTTCCTGTCTGGCGATTACAGCTTTGAGTCCAGCCTTTCTCCGCGAACGCCGGCTTAATCTAGGAGGCAACATATCAGCCAAGGGTACTGGCGATTTGTTCCATCTTTTTTCGCATATTTAAATCAGAGCCATCCCACAGCGAGGTAATTGATCTGCCAATCACAACCAGATCAGCTCCGGCAGATATTGCTTGGCTAGGTGACATTATTCGTGCCTGGTCACCAGCAGCATCTCCCTCAACTCTAACTCCGGGCGTTATTAAGGTGGTGGTAGTAGATAAGGTGCGCAGTGCGCTTACTTCAAACGGAGAACAAACTAAAGATGTTGCCCCAGATGAAATTGCCATCTGTGCCCAGCTCTTTGTTGTTTCTTCAATACTATTTTTCTGGCCCATAGCAGAAAAATCAGTCTCAGAAAAAGATGTTAAAACTGTAACTGCAGTTATTGACCCATTTGGAAGTGCATCTACGGCTGCCTTAATCATTTTATTGCCGCCAGCAGCGTGGACAGTTAAAAATTTTGGCGATAAAGATGCCACAGATTCCACTGCACCTTTTACGGTATTTGGAATGTCATATAACTTAAGGTCAAGGAATAATTCAAAATCACTCTCATCTCTTAGCCTTTCAATCCCTTGTGCGCCATGACGTAAATAAAATTCCAATCCAATTTTGAAATGGCTTATTGACTCCTTAGAAGCTTTAATCCAGCTTGCAGCTTGGGCAACATCCTTTGTATCGAGTGCAAGAATTATTGGTAGCTTCATTAAATACCTCGATGAGCAAAGCCGATTGCATCTCGAAAATCATTAAAACCATTTTTAGTCAGTAGTTGCGATAGCTCCTCTTTTATTTGCATAGCTGCATTTGGATTACCGAAAGTAGCAGTTCCAACAGATACAGCACTTGCCCCAGCTAGAATTAATTCAAATGCATCCCTACCACTTGCTACACCACCCATACCTACAATTGGTGTATTTGGAAATGCTTGATGCACTTGATAAATCGCTCTAACTGCAACTGGCCTGATTGCAGGTCCAGATAATCCCCCAGTTTTACCAGCTAGTTTTGGTCTCATTGAGTTTGTGTCGATTACCATTCCTAAAAGTGTATTAATTAATGCCAAACCATCAACACCTGCATTTATAACAGCACTAGCAATCTCAACTATGTCAGTAACATCCGGAGATAACTTCGCAATTATCGGTAGCTCCCCACCAATATTTCGTCTCACTGATTCAATAACCGCAACAGCCGTATCTGGATGACAAGCAAAAACTTGGCCACGATTTTCCACATTCGGACAAGAGATATTTACTTCAACTGCACTAATCCCAGAAAGTGCTCGCAACCTTCGTGCTAGCACGCCATACTCATCAACCGTTTCACCAGCAATTGAAATAATAATTTTTGCCTGTTGTTCAATCAACCAAGGAATATCTTTCTCTAAAAATGTATCAATGCCTGGACCTTGCAAGCCAATTGAATTAAGCATGCCGCTTGGCGTTTCAGCCATTCTGGGTGTTGCTCTACCAGTACGAGGCTTAGTCATAATTGATTTAGTTACTACCGCGCCAAGAGAACTTAATGGGAAAAACTGCGAGAGCTCTTGCCCGGAGCTTGCGCAACCACTTGCGGTAAAAATGGGGTTAGAGAATCTTTTGCTACCAATTTTTGTGGAGAAATCTAAAGCGCTCATATCTATAACGCATCCAAAACAATTTTACGATCCCAAATAATCTCTGATCCATCCATTACCGGCCCATCAATACAGGTGCGGACCATCTTTATGCCATCCTCATGTTTGATCGGGACAACACAAGTCATGCACACCCCAATTCCACAGGCCATTGCTTCTTCGACAGCACATTGATGGGCAAGATCAAATTCATCAGCAATCTTTGCAATTGCCGAGAGCATGCCCATTGGCCCGCAAGAATAAATTACCTCAGTTCCAAACTCACGAATTAACCTTGGAATAGCTTCGCTAATCTGTCCATGAATGCCAGCAGTGCCATCATCAGTTGTCAAAGTTAATGAAGAAACACTTCGCTTGCCTTCAAGGGGTGCATAAATTTTATTTGCAGTACTTGCTCCAAGCACCATATCTACTCGACAACCGCGATTTTTTAGTAGCTCTGCAAGTGCAAATAGCGGGGCAGAACCATAGCCACCACCAATTAGCATTGTATTTGCATTAGTTGTAGGTATTCCAAATGCAGTTCCAAGGGGTCCAATCAAATCCACGAATTCACCAACATTTCTAGCACACAACCACTTACTACCTTCGCCATGTGGTGCAACAACTAACTCAATGCTGCCACCCATCGGACCCTTATCAATCGCGCGATAAATCGCAAAGGCTCTTCGCAAAATTAATGCTGATTGGCTTCCCCCAACTGAAATTGCCACGAAATTACCAGGTCGTGAATGGGCTGCCATATCCGCAACTGCGAAAACCATATGGTGATAAGGACCTACTTTTTTATTGCTAATTACCTCTGCATTGATTTGAGCCGCGTGCTTATTAATCTTCTGTGGAATCATTATTTCATCCACTCTTGTAGTGATTTGATACCAAAATCATCTTTTTGTAATGCAGATATTCCAGCAACAGCAGCTTTAAAGCCCGGGATAGTAGTTATGCATGAAACAGATCTTGATACTGCAGCTGTTCTTATCAGAAAACCATCATGTCTTGAGCCTCGCCCTAGTGGAGTATTTATTACTAATTGGACTAGTCCCTTGGTAATAACATCATTTGCTGACAGTTGGTCTGAATTATTATCTGAATTTTTTCTCACCAGTTCTGATGGTACGCCTTTTTCAGAAAGAAATGCATTTGTGCCAGAGGTGCTATAAATCTTAAAACCTAAATTGTGCAAATCTCGTGCTGCTCGCCAGCCAAGTTCTTTATCCCGCTCTGATAGCGATATAAACACTGCACCAGACTTTGGTAGCGGACCAAATGCTGCAGTCTGACTCTTTGCAAAAGCTAATCCAAAGTTACTTGCAATGCCCATTACTTCACCAGTTGATTTCATTTCAGGTCCAAGCACAGTATCTATGCCAGTTCCATCAACTCTTCTAAAGCGGTTAAATGGCAATACTGCTTCCTTTACTGAGACACCATTGGCATGGCCGTCACCTGACTTAGGCAAAATCTTGCTAATTCTTAACTCTGCTATCGAAATACCAGTTGATATCAATGCTGCTGCCTTTGCTAATTGCACCCCAGTTGCCTTCGCAACAAATGGTACCGTTCTAGATGCACGAGGGTTAGCCTCTAGAACATAAAGTTTTTGTGGATTTCCACTAATAGCAAATTGAATATTAATTAAGCCTAACACACCAACATCTTTAGCAATCTTTTCAGTAGCTTCTCTGATTTGAATTAATAGTTCTTTTTGAAGTGAGATGCTTGGAAGAACGCAAGCTGAGTCACCGGAGTGAATTCCAGCCTCTTCGATGTGTTCCATAACTCCAGCTAGGTAAAGTTCGCTTCCGTCATATAGTGCATCCACATCAATCTCAATTGCATCATCTAAAAACTTGTCAATTAATACCGGATGATTTGGTGTAACTGCAGTTGCAGCTTCAATAAATCCTCTTAGCGACTCTTCATCATAAACAATCTCCATACCTCTACCGCCTAATACATATGAAGGTCTTACTAAAACCGGATAACCAATACCGGTTGCAATCTGAGCAGCTTCCTCATATGAGTTTGCCATTCCATATTTAGGCGCTAAAAGATTGTTCTTTTTTAATATCTCCCCAAATGCTCCCCGTTCCTCAGCTAAATCAATTGCATCAGGAGATGTTCCGAGAATTTTTACACCAGCCTCCATTAATCCTCTTGCTAAGCCAAGTGGAGTTTGCCCTCCTAATTGAGCGATCACACCCTTAACTGGTCCGGCTGCTGTTTCGGCAGCAATAATCTCCAATACATCTTCAAGAGTTAATGGTTCAAAATAAAGTCGATCTGAAGTGTCATAATCAGTTGAAACTGTTTCGGGATTGCAATTAACCATAATTGTTTCATATCCAGCTTTGCGTAGCGCAAATGATGCGTGCACACATGAGTAATCAAATTCAATTCCTTGGCCAATTCGGTTAGGCCCACTTCCCAAAATAATCACTGCTTCTTTAGTGCGGGGAAGAACTTCGCTCTCCTCATCATAAGCTGAGTAGTAATAAGGAGTAAGTGCTGCAAATTCACCCGCACAGGTATCGACAGTTTTATAAACTGGATGCAGACTAAAACCAACTCGAGATTGTTTAATTTGGGCCTCTGGCACGTTTCTTAAATTTGCTATCTGTAAATCTGAAAAACCCATCATCTTTGAGGATTTAAGCAGGTCCTTAGTTAGCTCTCCGGAGTTCGCAATTAGATTTGCTTGAAGATTAATTAAATTGATTTGCTCTAAAAACCATGGATCAATTTTAGTTGCCACAAATACCTCTTTAACTGTTGCGCCTAGATGCATCGCTAATTGAACCTGTTGCAATCTAAATTCAGTTGGGGTGCGCATCTTCTCCAATAAATCAGAGAGATTTCCATCCTTCCAACTAAAACTTGCGCCATTTTTTTCCAAAGAACGAAGCGCTTTTTGTAAGGCTTCCGGAAAACTGCGACCAATTGCCATCGCTTCTCCAACACTTTTCATTGTGGTAGTTAGCCTTGGGTCAGCCTCAGCAAATTTTTCGAAAGCAAATCTTGGAACCTTAACAACAACATAATCTAATGAAGGCTCAAATGAGGCTGGGGTTGATTTTGTAATGTCGTTTTCAATCTCATCTAATGTGTAGCCAATTGCAAGCTTTGTAGCAATCTTTGCAATTGGAAATCCAGTTGCTTTTGAGGCAAGGGCAGATGATCTTGAAACTCTTGGGTTCATTTCGATAACAATTATTCGACCATCAGCTGGATTTACTGCAAATTGGATATTGCACCCACCGGTTGCTACCCCAACCTCTCTGATAATTAAAATTGATAGATCGCGTAACCTTTGGTACTCAACATCAGTAAGTGTCATGGCAGGTGCCACTGTTATTGAGTCTCCGGTGTGTACACCCATTGGATCAATATTCTCAATGCTACAAACAATTACAACATTGTCCTTGTGATCGCGCATAACTTCGAGCTCATACTCTTTCCAACCAATTATTGACTCTTCAAGTAGAACTTCAGTAGTTGGACTATGTCGCAACCCTGCACCAGCAATTTGATGAAGATCAGATTCGTTGTATGCAATTCCAGATCCAAGTCCTCCCATAGTGAAAGAGGGGCGAACAACTACTGGATATTTAAGTTCTTTAACAGCAGCTAAGCAATCATCCATGGAGTGACAAATTTTTGATTTAGCCGACTCTCCCCCAATAGTTTCTACAATTTTCTTAAATACTTCTCTATCTTCACCACGTTTAATTGCCTCGACATCAGCGCCTATTAACTTGGTTCCATACTTCTCAAATGACCCACGCTCAAACAAGGCCATTGCGGCGTTCAGAGCGGTCTGCCCACCAAGTGTGGCTAAAACTGCACTTGGTTTTTCTTTTTCTAATATTTTCTCAATTACTTCAGGTGTGATTGGCTCGATATATGTAGCATCTGCGAATTCTGGATCAGTCATAATTGTGGCTGGGTTGGAGTTGATTAAAATAACTCTAATTCCTTCACTTCGTAACACCCGGCAAGCTTGTGTTCCAGAGTAATCAAACTCGCAGGCCTGACCAATTACAATTGGGCCGCTACCAATTACTAAAACACTAGTTATCGAATTATCTCTAGGCATTTTGTTCCTTCAGACCTAATTTTGGAGATTGCATTAACTGCAGAAATCTTTCAAACAAATATGCAGCATCATGTGGGCCAGCAGCAGATTCTGGGTGATACTGCACCGAAAAAGCTGGAACTGAGATCATTTCCAATCCTTCAATTACTGAATCATTGAGTGATAGATGGGTTACACGGCCCTGACCGTAAACAGTTTTAAACTCATTATCCTTTGGCGCTGCTACTGCGAAACCGTGGTTATGAGCTGTGATCTCAACTTTTCCAGTTGTTAAATCAATTACTGGCTGATTAATACCACGATGACCAAATGGAAGTTTGTAAGTTTCAAAACCTAACGCCCGTCCAAGTAGTTGATGCCCAAAACAGATTCCAAAAAATGGAATCTCCTCAAGCAAAATTTTCCTAACTAACTCCACGATGTCTACCATTGCAGCAGGATCTCCTGGCCCATTTGATAAAAAGACTCCATCTGGTGAGAGCGCCTTTATTTGTTCAAAGGTTGTTGTCAGAGGTAGAACATGTACCTCTATTCCAAGGTTTGCCATTGCCTTTGGTGTTGCACCTTTAATTCCTAAATCAATTGCAGCTACCTTAAATCTTGTTGCTACTCCTTTTGGTGGATAAACAACATATGGTTCTTTAGTCGACACATCTGCTGCTAAAAATGCTCCACTCATTGGTGAAGTTTTACGGACCCGAACAACCATCTCTTCCCGCGTTAATTTTGTATCACTAAAAATTCCAACTCTCATCGCTCCACGATCACGCAAATGCCTAGTCAATGCTCTGGTGTCAACCCCCTGAATACCAACAACCTGGTAGTCAATTAATTCCTGCTCTAAACTTTTTTCACTTCGCCAATTACTGGAAATAGGTGATGGATTTCTAACTACAAAGCCAGATACCCAAATCTTTTTTGATTCTTCATCACTCTTATTCATCCCAGTATTACCAATATGCGGTGCTGTCATTACGACTATTTGCCTATGGTAGGAAGGATCGGTTAACGTTTCTTGATATCCAGTCATACCAGTTGAAAACACTGCTTCGCCAAATGTTTCACCACTTGCTGCCCAGGAGTAACCATCAAAAATCCGGCCATCATCTAGAACTAGATAAGCAGTAGATCGATTATCCATGATTACCATTAACAATCACACGATTAGATAAAACTAATTTACCGTTATAAATAACATCGGAAATCACCGCCGGTAAGTTCATGCCGTCAAATGGAGTGTTCTTACTCTTTGATTTTAGATTATTTCGTTGAACCTGCCAAGATGAAGCAGTATCAACAAGAATTAAATTAGCCGGCGCATTTTCGGCAATAACCTGACCTTGTTGCTTGTAACCTGCAATTTGTGCCGGCTTAACTGACATGCGATCTGCTAAATCTGTCCAGCTCATTAATTTACTTTCGATCATGGTTTTAACCACCACTGAGAAAGCAGTTTCAAGTCCAACCATTCCAAATGCTGCTGCCTGCCATTCACAATCTTTATCCTCTGCTGGGTGTGGTGCATGATCAGTTGCAACAATATCAATGATGCCCTCAGCAAGGCCTTCCCTGAGAGCCATCACATCTTTTTGAGTACGTAGTGGTGGGTTTACCTTGTAAATAGGGTCATAGTTCTCAACTAAATCATCAGTTAATAATAAATGGTGCGGTGTAACTTCAGCCGTTACTTGAATACCGCGCTGTTTTGCCCAACGAACCAACTCAACTCCACCTGCGGTGGTTAGGTGGCAAATATGCAACCTTGATTGAACATGTTCTGCTAACAATATATCTCTAGCAATGATTGCCTCTTCGGCAATTGCTGGCCAACCAGGTAGTCCAATCCGTGCAGAAACACTTCCTTCATTCATTTGGGCATTAATAGTTAATCTTGGCTCTTGCGCATGCTGGGCAATAATTCCATTAAATGTTTTTACATACTCAAGTGCTCGTCGCATAATTAATGGATCAGATACACATTTTCCATCATCGCTAAATATTCTAACTCCAGCAATTGAATCTGCCATCGCCCCGAGTTCGGCTAACTGCTCACCATTTAAACCTTTAGTTACCGCACCAATTGGATTAACATCACAGAGACCAGCTTCTTTACCAAGTCTATAAATTTGTTCAACTACGCCAGCGGTATCAGCAACTGGATTTGTATTAGCCATTGATGAGATTGCGGTGTAGCCACCAGCAACTGCTGCTTGTGATCCAGTAAGGACTGTCTCTGAATCTTCCCGGCCAGGTTCTCGTAAGTGAGTGTGCAGATCGACTAAACCAGGTAACAAAAGCTTTCCGGTAGCATCAATGCCATCTGTTTGTTTGCCAGATGATTTACCTAATTTTGATATCACACCATTATTAATTTCTAAATCGACTACACTGTTATCGGCTAATTTTGCATTATTAATTTTAATCATTTGGTCTCACCAATCTGTGCGCCGCCGAGTAATTCATACAAAACCGCCATCCGAACTGCCACACCGTTCTTGACCTGATCAATTATTACTGACTTAAGATCATCCGCACTCTCTGCTGAAATTTCAAGCCCTCTGTTCATTGGCCCAGGGTGCATAACAATTGCATTTTTAGAAAGCATGGATAACCGAGTTGAGTTAAGACCATATCTGCGTGAGTACTCACGTTCAGTTGGGAAGAATGAATCCGCCATTCGCTCCAGTTGAATTCGCAGCATCATAACTACATCGCAATTTTGAATTTCACTATCAAGATCATATGAAATTTTTACTGGCCACTCATTAACACCAACTGGTAGCAAGGTAGGTGGTGCGACCAAAGTTACTTGAGCTCCAAGTTTTGTAAGAAGTATTACATTACTTCGAGCAACTCTTGAGTGAAGTATGTCGCCAACGATTAGAACTTTAACTCCGGTTAAATCTTCTTGATCACTTCTTAGATGTTGCTTTATTGTGAAAGCATCTAGTAAAGCTTGAGTTGGGTGTTCATGTGTACCATCTCCAGCATTGATAATCGCTGCTTGGATCCACTGTGTATCAGCTAAGCGTTTTGCAGCTCCGGAGCTGCCATGCCTGATTACTACGGCATCTGCCCCCATTGCCTGCAAAGTTTGGGCGGTATCTTTTAAGCTTTCTCCCTTGCTAACTGATGAACCTTTTGCCGAGAAGTTAATTACATCAGCAGATAACCTCTTTGCTGCGGTTTCAAAACTAATTCGTGTTCTAGTTGAATCTTCGAAAAACAGGTTTACGACAGTTTTGCCTCGTAGCGTTGGTAGTTTTTTATTTGGCCCATCGGTAATTGCAGCTAACTCTTTTGCAGTTGATAGAAGATTTAACGCCTCTTGCTTGGTTAAATCTGCAGCGGAAAGTAGGTGGCCCGAGATCATTTGATCAACTCCACAAGATCCTCATCGTCATACTCTGAAAGATGAACCTTCACGCTCTCGCTAATTGAGGTCGGAATATTCTTGCCAACGTAATCTGCTCTAATTGGTAACTCGCGATGACCACGGTCGACAAGTACTGCAAGCTGAACTGTTTTGGGCCTTCCCAATTCGCCAATTGCATCAAGGGCTGCACGAATAGTTCTGCCAGAGAACAAGACATCATCTACTAAAACTAAATCTTTGCCTTCGATTCCACCAGGCGGCACCTTTGTTGGTAGGAGCGGTTTAGGGGGCCGAAGTCTTAGATCATCTCTATGCAGAGTAATGTCTAAAACACCGGTTGCTACCGGCCCTTCGATCTCGGTTATGAATCCACAAATTCGCTCAGCCAAATAAGCACCGCGGGTTGGAATACCCATTAATACTAAATTATTGATTCCTTGATTATGTTCGATGATCTCATGTGAAATGCGTTTAATAGCCCGATCGATATCGGCGCCAGATAACAAAATACCCATTTACTTCTCCTTCGCCGCCTCTCTGGACGGATCGTTAAAGGAATCGCCGTATATTAGCAGAGGTTCTGTGGATATCGAAAATCACCAATTTCTGCGTGTGGCTAACCTGCGGCTATGAATACACATAACCCAGCAGACAGATTACGAATCATCAGAAAATCAAAAGGGTGGAGCTTGCAAGATGTTGAGCGAAACTCAAACGGAAAATGGAAAGCAGTAGTTATTGGCTCTTATGAGAGATCAGATCGATCAATCTCACTTCGCAAGGCAATCTCCCTAATGGAGTTTTACCAAGTACCAATTAGTGAACTATTTCCGGAGATTTCACCAGAGGTGAAGGCTCGCAGCATCTCAATTAACCTGGCAAAACTAGCAGAAGCCCAAAGTATCAACTCTGAAAGCTTGCGTAGATTTACGAAGTCAATTGGCGATCGCCGTAAGGATTGGAATGGCAAACTTTTAACAATTAGAGGAAATGATTTGCAATTTCTTTCTCTGCTTTTAGGCTTAAATGAATCTGCTGCCTTAGATTACCTGGCAGAGGCAGATCTACTAATCTCTTAAATCGCGATCGAATCCTTAAGTTTTATAATTCTACCCAGCACGCCATTTATATAACCTGAGGATTCATCGGTTGACAAGGATTTAGCTAATTCAACTGCTTCATCACATGCTACCTGAAGATCTATATCTGCTGCCCAAAGAATTTCATATATCGCAATCCGCAATATATTTCGATCTACTGGCGGCATCCGATCCATATCCCAACCTTGGGCATAGGTGATGATTAGCTCATCAATTTTACTTAAATGATCTGTAACCCCACTAATAATTGTTAATACATATGGTTCTTGTGATAGTTCAGTTGCACCACGACTATTAAAAAGATCTGCTGCTAAAACATTCTTAATATCTGCTTCATATAAAAAATCTAAAGCTCTTTTTCTAGCCTTACTACGGGCAGACACGTTTAGTTTGCTCGGCCCAGATATGCGCCAGTACGAGTATCAACTAATACTTTCTCATCCTGTTTGATAAATAGTGGAACTTGAATTGTGATGCCAGTTTCAACAGTGGCAGGTTTCGTACCACCTGATGAACGATCTCCCTGTAGTCCCGGTTCGGTGTAAGTAATCTTTAACTCCACTGAGGCCGCGAGTTCGATAAATAATGGATTGCCCTCATGAATTGCAACTACAGCATCGGCATTCTCAAGTAAGTAGTCGACTGCATCGCCAACTGTTTGCTTACTTATTGAAATTTGATCAAAATTTGTTGAATCCATAAACATAAAATCTTCACCGTCACGATATAAATACTGCATATTTCTTTTATCAACTTGAGCAACTTCAACCTTTACGCCAGCGTTAAAAGTTTTTTCTACAACTTTTCCAGAAAGCACTGATCTCATTTTTGTTCGGACAAATGCTCCACCTTTGCCAGGCTTAACATGTTGAAATTCAATTACATTCCAAAGCTGACCATCCAGGTTCAAGGTCATGCCGTTTTTTAGATCATTTGTTGTTGCCATTTTATTCCTATCAATTTAAATCCGACATTATTATCAGAAAATTATTGGGCTAGCCTACCTTGTCAGCCAAGTAGTTTTTGCATTGCAATTAAAGCCAGGTTGTAGCTTTCGACGCCAAATCCAGCGATTGAACCCTTTACTACCCCGCTGATAACTGAGGTATGACGGAACTCTTCTCTTGATAATGGATTTGAAAGATGTACCTCAATAACTGGGGCGGTAAGCATGGTGACAGCATCACGAATTGCGTATGAGTAATGCGTGAAGGCTGCCGGGTTAAAAATAACTGGCTGCTTCTTATCTGCAGCGTCATGGAGCCATGAGATCAGTTCGCTTTCACTATCACTTTGCTTAATCTCTACTTCAATGCCCAAGGCCTTAGCCTTCTCTTCAATCGCTTTCTTGAGTTGTGGGTAATCAAAATCCCCATAGTGTTTTTGCTCGCGTAAATCTAATCTAGAAAGATTTGGGCCATTAAGGACAAGGATTTTCATTTGGCTATTCTCTCATAAACCTTAGCCAACAGGCTGGATGAAACATCCTCTAGCCATACTGGTTTTCCAATTTTACTTATTCCAATAAACCGAACTTTTGATTGCTTTACTTTCTTATCCATAAGTAGCAGTGTGCTCAAATTTTTCCATCGGCCCCGCGGATAGCTAATTGGTAGATTAAAATTAGCTAACAATTCGCGATGTAATTGAACTGCATCCTCAGATAGTCCGGCCAGCTCACGACTTAACTCAGCTGCAAAGACCATTCCAATGCTTACTGCCTCCCCGTGCCGAAGCTTGTATTTACTATCTTTTTCGATTGCATGCCCTAGCGTGTGACCATAATTAAGGATTTCCCTTAATTTACTTTCCTTAAAATCCTTGGAAACAACCTTAGATTTAACCTTAGAGGCACGGTAAATCAAATTTGAATAATCCAGTTGATCTTCTTGAACAAGATTAAGAATTTTATAGTCGGCTATAAACCCACATTTAATTACCTCCGCCATGCCAGCTGACAAATCTCGTTTCGAAAGCCTCTCAAGAAAGGTTGGATCAATTAACACACTTGTTGGTGAGTAAAATGAACCGATTAAGTTTTTGCCCGCAGATGAATTAATTCCCGTCTTGCCACCAACACTTGCATCTACCATTCCTGCAAGTGAGGTCGGTATTGCATACCAAGTGATACCGCGCAACCAAGTTGCTGCAGCGAAACCAGCTAAATCTGTTGTAGCCCCACCACCAAAACCGACAATTGCATCCTGCCGGCTTAATCCAATAGCTGCACACTTTTTCCAAATACGATCTAAGGTCGCTACCGTCTTTTGATTTTCACCATCTGAAGTTGAAAAAATTGTTAAATTTTTGCCATCTTTCAACTTAAATAATTTGATAAGCGATGAAGGGGCAATTAAAAGAACTTTATTATGCTCTTTACATATCTCCTTAACTGACTCAAGTCCATTAACTCCCACGACAACTTGGTAGTTGCGATCAGATTTAACACTTAGAGACCTCATATTTTGCTCGCTAGCTTTTCGCTGATTATTTTAGCTACCTCTGCTGGTTTATGGCTATCGGAGGAAACAATATCGGTTGCTAACTTCTCATAAATTGGACGACGATCACTCATTAGATTCATCCACTGTTGACGCGGATTAATCAAAAGTAATGGTCTGTCTTTATTAAAACCAATTCGAGTTGCAGCTTGCGATATTGAAACATCTATAAAAATTATTGGGAAATCTGCCTTTTCTAGAATATTTTTAATTTGCAAATTTATTGGAGCTCCCCCACCTAATGCAATCACCCCAGAGGAATCTGAAAGAATTTTTTCAACAACCTCTATCTCTATCTTGCGAAAAGCAGGCTCTCCATCATCAACAAAAATTTCAGAGATCTTCTTCTGTGTGATTTTCTCAATTTCGGTATCAGTATCAGTAAATGCCATCGATAATTCCTTTGCCAAAGCACGGCCAATACTAGATTTTCCCGCCCCAGGTGGACCAATCAACACAACCTTATTTAGCATTACTTGATTTCTAGGGTTTTAATATAGTTCTCAAAATTACGTTTTGTTTCTTGAACGCTATCGCCACCAAATTTTTCAAGTACCGCATCAGCAAGTACTAAGGCTGCCATTGCTTCCGCCACAATTCCAGCTGCTGGCACTGCGCAGACGTCTGAGCGTTGGTTTATTGCTTTTGCAGCCTCACCAGTTGCGACATCAATTGTGTCTAATGCTTTAGGAACGGTTGAAATCGGTTTCATTGCAACTTTAACTCGCAATATTTCACCATTACTCATGCCGCCTTCAGTCCCACCAGCACGATCTGTACGCCTTACAATCTTTCCAGCTTTATTCTTTTCAATCTCATCATGAGCAATAGAACCGCGACGTTTTGCAGTTGTAAATCCATCGCCAATCTCAACTCCTTTAATCGCCTGGATTCCCATCATTGCGCCAGCTAGTCGTGCATCTAAACGCTTATCCCAATGCGTATGTGAACCTAAACCAGGAGGCAAGTTATATGCCAAAACTTCTATAACGCCACCAAGAGTGTCTCCATCACGGTGAGCCGCTTCAATTTCTTTAACTATTGCCTCACTAACTTTTTTATCTGCACAGCGCACTGGATCTTCATCAATTCTAGATTTGTCTTTAATTGTTGGTAATTCATAACCTTCATCAACTGATACTTGGCCAATTGAAATTACATGACTTAAAATCTCAATTCCAATACTTTGTTTAAGGAAAGCACGAGCAACTGCCCCTAATGCAACTCGGGCTGCAGTCTCTCTCGCACTAGCACGCTCTAAAATTGGTCTAGCATCTGAAAAATTAAACTTCTGCATTCCAACTAGGTCAGCATGACCAGGCCGAGGTCTAGTCAATGGCGCATTTCTCGCCAAATCCTTTATTTCCTCATCCGGAACTGGATCAGCGCTCATTACCTTTTCCCATTTTGGCCACTCTGAATTAGCAATTTGAATTGCAATTGGTCCACCTTGTGTAATCCCAAGTCTTATTCCACCAGTAATTGTAATTTTATCGGCCTCAAAATTTTGTCGAGCGCCACGACCAAAACCTAAGCGGCGTCTAGATAAATCGAAATCAATATCTTTGCTTGTAACTTTAACATGCGCAGGAATTCCTTCAACAATCGCCGAAAGTGCAGGGCCATGTGATTCGCCCGCAGTTAACCAACGCAACACAGAAATCTCCGATCAATATTTAGAGAGATATTATCTCAGATGAGCTACTTATCTTGCGGTCTATTTAACCAAGTAATCACAAAATCTTGGCCATATATGTTCCGCAGATCATAAAGGGAGCGAAGGCAATGGTTTTTGATCCCAGTAACAGCGCATAAATACCACCGATGATCCATGTGTAAGAAAGAGCATTAAATAGTTGAAGGTAGGAATTAAGCATTAAGCCAGAGATGATTGAAAGCTTTATGTCGCCAGCACCAATCTTGCCCTTTGTAGAAGTATTGATCAACAAATATATAATCAAATTTACAAGACTAAATTCCCATGCGTTTGACAATCTTGGTATCAATATTATACAAAGCAAAATAAGGTCAAAATTTCCTATTAGGTGAGTTCGTATGTCATTAATTGCTATTCGAGTGAGCAAAATACCAACAAGAGCTTCAATTAGCACCTGCAAATATTAGTAAGGAAGTAACTATAGAAATTCTGGTTGTGGATTACTTTTTTATCGCTGCGTGGCCAACCTTTAATAGTTCCTGGCGCATCTGATCAAAATCAAAATCCTTCTGAGCAAAATAATTTATTTGGAACAGAGCTTGCTCAACTAAAAGTGATAAACCACCAATAACATTTCGACCCAAATTTTGGTAGCGCTTTGCTAACTCGGTTGGCCACGGGTGATAAATAACTTCAAAAAAATCGGCTTTTGTAGAGATGATTGAAAGACCATCAGTTGCGCCGGCTGGGGTTGTGGAGATAATTAAATCGCGATCCTGAATCTCTTCAAATCTGTGCCAATCTAGAAAGCTAAGATCAAGATCAACTGCAGCTGCATGCAACTGATCATGTCTATTGATTGATCGCGTAAGCACGGTTACTTCAGTGCCAGTTCCCTTAAGTGCCCCAATTGCCGCCCTCGCAGTTCCACCAGCGCCAAGTATCGAAATCTTTTTGCCAAAATATGGCCTTAGTAGATTTTTAAATGCGAGTAAGTCAGTTGATAAACCAATACTCCCGGTTGACTCGAAAATAATTGTATTCACTGAGGCTATCTGTTTTGCAATTGGATCAACCCTGTCTACAAACCCAATTGAGATTTCCTTAAGTGGCATGGTTAATGCAAGTCCGCGAAATCCGGAATTCTTTGCATTGAAGTAGTAATCACCAAACTTGTCTTCAGTAATTTCTTCAGACAAAAATTCAGCATCAATACCGAGTAATTTATACGCGGTTGAATGAAGAAGCGGTGAAAGAGAATGACCGATCGGACTCCCTGCTACCGCCATCTTTATCATTTAAACAAACCTTCCTTTTCATTATTTCTAAATTCATTTGCCCAAATATTAAATTGATTATATGAATTAGTGAACCTAGTATCTTGCGGCTTGACCGTTATAAAATATAGCCAATCACCAGACTCTGGATTAACTGAAGCATTAAGTGCATCCTGACCTGGATTGCCAATTGGTCCGGGTGGAAGTCCTTGATACTTGTAAGTGTTATACCTGGAGTTTACCTCCAACTCCTTATATGGCAGGCGGATTTTCCCGCGAAGGTTAGCTGCGTATTCGATAGTTGTATTCATTTGTAGTGGCATTCTAATTTTTAGGCGGTTATATATAACTCGTGCAATTTTTGTAAAATCTTGTGGGTCACCTTCTGCTTGAATTATTGAAGCTATTGTTACCAACTCTAAGGGCGAGAATCCATTAAAACCCTGATCAATTTTGCTGGTTTTTGCTGCCAGATTAAATCTTGCGATCATTTGATTTACAGCTGTATCAGTTGAAGTGCCAGGGGTAAAGGAATACTGAGCTGGAAATAAAAAACCTTCTAGATTAGAAGTATTATATATTTTATCTGGCTTCACTCCTGCTGATAGATTCCCAGAAACCAAATTTGATTTTTTAAGCATGTCAAAAATCTCATTTTTTCTAAGCCCTTCAATGAAACCAAAGACACCACGATTTCGCTTTGGGTCAAGTAGTTGGTCTAATGCAGCTTTTGCGGAAATTTTAAGATCAATTTCATGGATTCCAGGTGATATCGAATTAGATCGTTTTTGGTTAATTGCTATCTTATAGAAAACTTTGCTTGCCTTAATAACTCCAGAATTATAAAGTTTCTCTGCAATTTTAGTACCTGTGTCGCCAGACTCAATTAATATCTCCACTTTTTGACTCGAACTTGTCTCCAAATAATCGTTCAACAAAAAGGTATTGTGAATAGAATTAGCAGAGAAGGTAAATGCTAATAAACTTAGGACGAGGGCAATATACTTTTTCAAAATATTTCACCGACAGATGTTCCGGCTTTCTCATTCAAAATTGCACTTTCCAAAATATTTACAGCTGCAATTTGGTCAATCACTGCCTTGCTATCTTTTGAATTTTTGCCAACTTCTCTCATTTGCGCATACGCATTTGAAGTAGAAAGACGCTCATCCACAAGATAAATTGGCCCGGAAAAAATGCTTTGGATTAATTTTGCGAATTCGATTGCTTGTACAGATTTCGAGCTATTTTCTCCAGATAGATGTCTTGGATTTCCAACTACTGCGTAGATAGGCTTGATATGACTAAATATTTCTTTCAGTTTTTCAGTCAACTTTTCATCATTCAAAATAGTCGCATGTGGTGATACTAGAATCGATTCTGGATCTGAAGTTGCAACACCAATTCGCTTCTCGCCAAAGTCAAAACCAATCCTTGTTCCAATATCAATTGGTTTAGTCATTTTTCACTCTATTTCTAATTGATCTTCCCATTTATCAAAATTGTAATTTCAGATAATGCTTTATCAATAGATTTAGCGTCTACCCCTCCACCTTGCGCAAAATCATCCTTCCCGCCGCCGCCGCCGCCAAGAACTGCGGAACCAGTTTTTATTAATTCACCGGCCTTAATACCCAATTTGTTTGCCTCTGGTGAAACAGCTGCAACAAGTAATGGCTTTGAACTATTAACTGTGGCAAGCACGATTACACCAGATTTAACCTTTGCTTTTAAATCCATAGCTATCGATCGCATATCATCTACTGAAATGTCATCCGCTAAATGCTCACTAATTAAATTAATACTTCCAATCGATTTAGCTTTTTTAGCTAAGTCTCCAGCAGAGGCCATTGCCTTTGCGCTACGAACAGCTGAAAGCTCTTTCTCCATGCCTTTCATTTTTTCTACTAATTCTGATACTCGTTGAGGCAACTCATCTGCCCGGACGCCTTTAATAATTTCAGTAAGTGAATTGAGCAATACATGCTCACGTGCTAAGAATTTATAAGCGTCATAGCCAACAAGGGCTTCAACACGTCTAACGCCAGCTCCAATTGAAGATTCAGATAGCAATTTAACTAATCCAAGTTGACCAGATCTTGATACATGGGTTCCGCCACACAGTTCTTTTGCCCATTCACCAACACTTACCACCCGAACTTGATCGCCATATTTTTCGCCAAATAGTGCCATTGCACCCATTGCGCGAGCAGCATCTTGTGACATTACCTCTGCATGAACTTGTAAATCTGCTATTAACAGTTCATTAACTCTGCTCTCTACATCATTAAGAACTGACACAGGCACTGCAGATGTAGATGGAAAATCAAATCTAAATCGGCCTGGAGCGTTCTCAGAGCCCGCCTGAGTTGCTGTTTCTCCCAAAGCTTCTCGAAATGCTTTATGCACCATATGAGTGGCCGTGTGAGCTCTTGAAATAGCCAATCTACGTTCTAAATCTATATCGGCAATTGCGCCTGATCCATTTTTTACTACTCCACTTAATACTGTTCCACGATGAACAATTAACCCAGGTAATGGTGTCTGAACATCATCAATTTGAATTACGGCACCGCTGGCTAGTTTTATTGTCCCGCCATCTGCTAATTGACCGCCACCTTCAGCATAAAAAGGTGTGCGATCGAGAGTTATCTCAATCTCAGCACCAGGATTAGCCTCTGAAACACTTTTACCATCGACTAGTAATCCAGTTAATTTTGCTTCAGCAGAAATGTTTTCATAGCCAACAAATTTTGATGTTCCAGATTTATCAACAATTCCACGATACTCAGTTAAGTCTGTATGTCCACTCTTTTTAGCTTTAGCATCTGCTTTGGCGCGATCTCTTTGTTCATTCATTAATTTTCTAAAGCCAGCTTCATCAACACCAAGTCCCTGCTCGCGCGCCATTTCAAGGGTTAAATCAAATGGAAAACCATAAGTATCATGCAACTTAAATGCAGTATCAGCCGATAAGGATTTGCTGTTAGAGCTCTTTAAGTCACCAGCTGCTAAATCGAAAATAGTTGTTCCGCTCTTTAATGTTTGAATAAAACTATCTTCTTCTGCCTCTGCAATAGCCAGAATTCGATCAGCTCCACTTACCAACTCTGGATACTGTGGTCCCATAGCCTTAATTGAACTCTTCATTAACTCACCCATTACAACCTCTTGTGAACCAAGTAATCGCATATTGCGAATCGTGCGTCGCATCATTCTTCTTAGAACATATCCCCGGCCTTCATTTCCTGGGGTAACACCATCACCAATTAGCATCATTGCGGTTCGGGCATGATCTGCAACAACTCGAAGTGAGACATCAGATTTTTCATCTTTTCCGTACTTAACTTTTGTTAGGACAGATGCTTTATCGAGAATTATTTTTGTAGTGTCAATTTCGTAAATATTCTCAACGCCCTGCAGTAGCGCCGCAGTTCGTTCTAGCCCCAGTCCCGTGTCAATATTTTTAGCTGGCAGTTCTCCAACAATTGGAAAGGCATTTTTGTCTCCACCCTCGCCGCGGATGTTTTGCATGAAAACTAGATTCCAGATTTCTAGATAACGGTCTTCGTCGGCAATCGGCCCACCCTCTTTGCCATAAGCACTTCCTCTATCAAAATAAATTTCCGAACATGGACCGCACGGACCAGGAACCCCCATTGACCAAAAGTTATCTGCCATCCCACGTCTCTGAATACGACTCTTTGGAACACCAACTTGTTTCTCCCAAATTTGCGCTGCCTCATCATCATCTTCGTAAACAGTTACCCAAAGTTTGTCCTCACTAAAACCATATCCACCGTCGGATGTTGACTTAGTTAGCAGTTCCCATGCAAGAGAAATTGCGCCCTCTTTAAAATAATCTCCGAAAGAAAAATTACCGCACATTTGAAAGAAAGAAGCGTGCCGCGTGGTCTTACCAACTTCATCGATATCTAATGTTCGAACACATTTTTGAACTGAGGTAGCACGTTTATATGGCGGCTTAACTTCACCAAGAAAAAATGGTTTAAATGGAACCATGCCAGCGTTAACTAATAAAAGATTTGGGTCATCGGCAATCAGCGACGCAGAAGGGACAACAGTGTGCTCTAGCTTTAAAGAATTACCTTTTTCAAAGAAATTTAACCAGCGGGAACGAATATCAGCGGAGTTCATCACTACGCCTTCGCTTTGCTTTTTTTCTTACCCTTTTTCTTTAGCTTTGCCGCAGTAACAAGGGCGGCGGCTGCCTTCATGGCTAATGGGTTTTCATCAAGAAATGATTCAGTCGCACTTGTAACTTTTTTAGTAAGACCTTCAATAGATTTACCAGCATTACTAATACTTTGCAGTGGGCCGTTAATCATCCTAATAGTTTTTGTAACTTCATCAATTAACCGAGAGGTTCGGACCACCGTGTAGGAAATCGCGATCGCGATCACCGCGAGGGATGACGCAGCAATTATCGTTGCAATTCCACCTGGGCCCATGTTGGGAAGAATACCTGAAAAGGTGGGAACTACTTGGCAGCCGCTGGAGTATCGACCCCAGTCTCTTTGCGTTGTGCTGGTGTAATCGGTGTTGGTGCGCCAGTAAGTGGATCACCGCCACTTGCAGTCTTTGGAAATGCAATGACTTCTCGAATTGATTGTGCCCCAGCTAGTAATGCGCATAATCGATCTAAGCCGAGAGCAATTCCGCCATGTGGCGGTGGTCCATAATTAAATGCTTCAAGTAAAAATCCGAATTTACTCTCTGCCTCTGCTTGAGAAAGTCCAATTGTTTTGAAAACTCTTTGTTGAACCTCTCGTTGGTGAATTCGAATAGATCCACCACCAATCTCATTTCCATTTAAAACAATGTCATATGCATAAGCAAGTGCTTCTGCCGGACTCTTATCAAAGTTGTCAGCAAACTCCGGTTTTGGTCCAGTGAAGGGATGATGAACTGCTGTCCATCCAGCAGCAGCATTATCAGCATCTACTGGTTCAAACATTGGCGCATCTACAATCCATACAAATTTCCATACCTTTTCGTCAATCAAATTACATCGCACACCAATCTCAAGTCGAACTGCGCCAAGTAGATTCTGTGATGCAGCTGTTGAGCCCGCAGCAAAGAAAATAGCATCGCCATTTTTTGCTCCAACCATTGCTGCAATGGAAGAGCTTTCTTTTTCTGAAAGATTTTTAGCAACCGGTCCGGATAACGTTCCATCTGCACCAACTAAAATATATGCAAGACCTTTTGCTCCTCTAGCCTTAGCCCAATCTTGCCAAGCATCTAATTCACGACGTGGTGAATCTGCGCCAGATGGCATTACTACAGCCCCTACATATTCAGCTTGAAATACTCTAAATGATGTTTCCTTAAAGAATTCAGTTACATCTACTAACTTATTATCAAATCTCAAATCTGGCTTATCAGAACCATAATTTTTCATTGCGTCCCGATATGTCATATGTGGAATTGGGGTTGGAATTTTATAGTTAACAACCTTTTCAAAAACTGAAGCTAAAACCTTTTCAGCAATTGCAATTACATCGGCCTGATCAGCAAATGAGATCTCAATATCTAACTGGGTAAACTCTGGCTGACGATCTGCTCTGAAATCTTCATCTCTAAAGCAGCGAGCGATCTGGTAGTAACGCTCCATTCCAGCAACCATTAATAATTGCTTAAACAATTGCGGAGATTGTGGCAACGCATACCAAGATCCAGGTTGTAGTCGGACTGGAACTAGAAAATCTCTGGCACCTTCTGGTGTTGAACGAGTTAGATATGGGGTTTCGATTTCAAGAAAATCAGCACTAGCCATCACATCTCTAATCGCAGTTGTTACTTTAGAGCGTAATCGTAGATTTTTTGCTGGCCCTTCTCTACGTAAATCTAAGTAGCGATACTTAAGGCGCACTTCTTCTGAAATATTTCCAATATCACCACTATCAACTGGAAAAGGAAGTGCTGCTGCTTCACTTAATACCTCAAGTGATTCACATACCACTTCAATTTCACCTGTTGCGATATCTTTATTCTCGTTACCAGCTGGTCGAAGCTTTATCGTTCCGGTAATTAAGACGCACCATTCTGCTCGTAATTCACCAGCAATTTTCTCGTCATTAATTACAACTTGAACCGCACCGGTTGAATCGCGCAAATCTATAAAAGCTACGCCACCATGGTCTCGCCTGCGGGCTACCCAGCCCGCGAGCACAACTTTATTTCCAACGCTTTTAGCATTTAAAGAGCCAGCGTCATGAGAACGGAGCATTAATTTGAACTTCCTATTCGTTTAATCAAATCTGAAGCGGTAAGAGTACTAGAGAAGACTTCTCCACTGCTCATTAATTTCAACTCACATTTACCAGATGAAATCTCATCGTCACCAATAACCAGGCCGTACAGTGCGCCACTCTTATCAGCTGCTTTCATCCCACCTTTAAGGCCACGATCACCATATGCCATATCACAAGTAATTCCATTATTTCTCAACTCAGATAAAAGATTAAAAGCAGCTGTTTTACCTTTTTCAGTAATTGGTGCAATAAACAATTTAAGTTGATTTATATCGTTCGGCAAGCAATCTTCAGCAAGGGCAGCCATAAGTATCCGATCAACCCCAAGGCCAAATCCAATTCCACTAACATCAGATCCGCCAAGTGAATTCATCAAACCGTCATATCGGCCGCCGCCGCCGATGCCAGATTGAGCTCCAAGTAAAGCGTGATCAAATTCAAAGGTTGTGCCGGTGTAATAATCAAGTCCTCTAACCATCCTTGGGTTGATTGTGTATTCAATTCCAAGTTCGGTAAGTATTTTTTTAACTTCCTCTAAATGGGACTTACTCTCATTATTTAAATAATCAAGCAAAAGCGGTGCTTTAGACATCGCTTGTTTAATCTCTTCTCTTTTATCATCAAATAATCTCAGCGGATTCAATTTCGCTCGGGCAGTAGTTTCTTCATCAAGTTTTAAACCAGATATGAATTTAACTAACTCGGTGCGGTGTGAGTCTCGACTTTTGGAGTCACCTAGTGAAGTTATATTTAATTTGTATTGTTTAAGCCCTAAAGCTTTAAAAGCACTATCTGCTACAGCAATTACTTCGACATCAATCTCTGGGTCGTTATAGCCAATTGCTTCAATTCCAACTTGATAAAACTGGCGATAGCGACCAGCTTGTGGCCGTTCAGCGCGAAAAAAAGCTCCAGAGTAAAAAAGTTTTACTGGTAATTGGCCACGATCAAGGTTGTGTTCAATCACCGCTCGCATTACACCTGCGGTTCCCTCTGGCCGAAGTGTTAATGATCTTCCGCCTCTGTCCTCAAAGGTGTACATCTCTTTACTTACAACATCTGTTGACTCACCAACACCACGAGTAAAAACTTCAGTATCTTCAAAAACTGGTAATTCAATTAACGAGTACCCAGCCAACTTTGCAGAATTAATTAGCTGATCTCTAACAAATTCAAATTGTTCGGAGTTTGGTGGGAAGTACTCACTTACCCCCTTAGGCGCTTGAAACTTACTCAAGATTCACCGCCCGTTCTGATTAAGAAAATCATCTTGCAGGTAAGGGTTTCTTACGCGCTCTATGGCGATTGTAGTTTGCCCACCATGCCCAGGCAGGACATTTAGGTCATCAGGAAGTGTCAAAATTCGCTCACGCAAGGTTTTGCGCATCTGACTTGCCGATCCAGTCGGAAGATCGGTTCTGCCGATGCTGCCGGCGAACAACACATCCCCCGAAATAAGTTGTTTATTATCAACGGTATAGATCACTGATCCTTTGGTATGGCCTGGCGCAAAAATTGCACCGATTTCCAAACCAGCAATCTCAAAATGCGAAAAATCCTCCACCTCAACAACATCATCTGGTTCCTTAAAGTTATCGCCACCAAATGCAGAGATTAATTGTTCACTAACACCACCCTTATCGATGGCACCAGTTGGGTCAGTAAGTAAAAATCTATCGTCGCCAGTTATAAATGTTCGCATCGGAGTTTGCTTGGTCAGAGGTAAAACTGAAAAAATATGGTCTAGGTGCCCATGTGTAATTAAAATTCCTACCGGCTTTAAATTATGTTCTGAAACTTTTTCAATTATATCTTTTACTAAATTTGGCTTTGCTATTCCGGGATCAACAATTACGCACTCTTGGCCAACTCCAGTTGACAAAATCCAACAGTTTGTTTCAAAGTAGGGAGCAATTACCCGATCAACAAGCATTTTCACCCCCATAGTTCATCCTTTTTGTCGTTCAGATTTCCCTAAATTCAGGTGATTAGGCTATCTTTTAGCCAGCACCAAACCCAGTAATCAAAGACGCAAAAGCGAAAATGATTACTACGCCCCCATATAACGAGATCTGTATTGCAGAGATCGCGCAACGAAAGGTAACAATCATGGAGAATACAAATACACCCAACCTTTCGAATACTGGGGCTGCAGCAGCACTTATTGGTGATCCAGCAAAATTTGGCCGAGTCGGCGAAGATGGAACAGTTTACGTAATTACACCAACCGGAGATCGCGCCGTTGGGTCATATCCTGGAAAGAGTCCAGAAGAAGCACTTGCTTATTTTGTTAAAAAATTTGAAATGGCAGCTTCTGAAGTTGCACTTCTTGCCGCACGCATCAGATCAGGTGCAATGGTGCCAAGTGATGCACATGAAGCAGTTAATAAACTTAGAACTCAGATAACTGAGTTAAATGGTGTTGGTGATTTAGCAAATTTAGCTACGTCCCTAGAAAAAATTCCAGCATTAATTTCTGAGCATGAAGGCGCATACCAAGCACGCAAGGCCGCACAAAATGCAGAACGCGAAGCTCGTAAGGCTGAAGCAGAGGCGATCAAAGAAAAAATTGTTGCCGAAGCAGAAAGCTTGATCGACTCTGTTGCCTGGAAGGTAACAACTGCCAGATTGAAAGAGTTACTAGATGATTGGAAGAAAGCACCAAGACTAGACAAGAAAATTGATGCAGCACTTTGGAAGAGATTCTCCTCATCTCGCAATAAATTTGATAAACGCCGCCGGGTTCACTTCTCAAATCTTGATTCAGAACAGAAAAAGGTTGCTTCTACTAAAGAAGTAATCGTTAAAGAGGCCGAAAGTCTTGCTAACTCTAGAGAGTGGCTAAATACTGCTAAAAGATATAGAGAATTGATGGACCAATGGAAGGCTTCAGGCCGAGGTAAGAAATCTGCCGACACTGCACTTTGGAATAGATTCAAAGCTGCTCAAGATACTTTTTTCAAAGCGAAGAATGCTGATATGGATAAACGTAAGAATTCTATGGCCGAGAATCTTGTTAAGCGTGAAGCAATGATTGTTGAATTTGAAGCATTGTTACCGATTTCAGATTTTAAATCGGCTAAAAATAAGTTCTACGATTTAATGGGCAAGTGGCAGAAGATCGGTATGACTGATCGTAAGAAGCGTTCAACTTATGATGCACGAATTAAGAAAGTTGAAGATGAAATAAATGATTTGGAACGTAATTTCCAGCGCAAGAGCGATCCGAGCGCTAAAGCACAAGCTAATAAAGTTGTGCAAGGTTTGGCTGAAGCAATTGAAAATTATGAGAAGCAAGCTGCAAAAGCAGAGGCTGCCGGTCAGACCGCAAAAGCAATGGTGGCAAGAGAAGCAGCTGCAGCTCGTCGAGGTTGGTTAGAACAGGCTCAAAAGGGCCTAACTGAATTTACGAATTAATTATTAAATATACGATCAACATCATAAACACCCTCAATAGTCCTAACCGCTGCTAACACCGCATCTAGGTGTGAAGCATCTGCCATCTCAAATGAGAATTTACAGATTGCAGTTTGATCTTTATTGGTAACGACTGAAGCGCTCAAAATATTTACATGTTGATCTGATAGTGATTTCGTTACATCTGATAATAGACGAGCCCGATCAAGGGCTTGAACCTGAATATTTACTAAAAACGTACTCTTAGCTGACAAGTTCCACTTTACTCCGACCATCCGGTCGCCTTGATGAATTTTTAGATCCCAGATATTTATGCAATCTGCCCGATGTACTGAGACACCACTGCCTCTAGTTATAAAGCCAGTTATTTTATCTCCAGGAACAGGAGCGCAACATCTAGCAAGTTTTACTAGTACATCACCAGCACCTTCAACATCAATACCCGTAGCACTTTTACGTTCACGCTTAACTGGACTTAGGAGTGGTGATAAATCATTCTCTGGATGTGCATCTACGGTGCTAATTAGGGCTGTTAACTTTTCAATAACTGAATGAGCTGAGACATGTCCATTACCAACCGCTTCATACATAGTTTCAATATCTTCATATCTAAGATCATGGGCTAGCTCTAATAAAGCATGTCCACCAAGTATTTTTTGTAGCGGTAATCCAGCCTTTCTCATTTGTCGGGCAATGGACTCTTTACCGGCTTCGATCGCCTCCTCTTTACGCTCTTTTGAAAACCATGCTTTAATTTTTGATCTAGCCCTAGATGAGGTTACGAAATTCAACCAATCATGACTTGGTGCCGCATTAATTCCTTTATTAATTACAACATCTACTACATCGCCATTTGTTAGATGTGATTCAAGCGGAACTAATTTTCCATTTACCTTGGCACCAACACATTTATTGCCAACCTCGGTGTGAACTGCGTAAGCAAAGTCAACTGGTGTTGAACCAGAAGGCAAGGCGATTACGCTTCCCTTTGGCGTAAAGACAAATACTTCTGGAGTTCTTAAGTCATAACGAAGTGTTTCCAAGAAATCGCCGACATCTTCACTCTCTTGCTGCCATTCATGCAATTGGCGCAGCCAAAGTACTTCGGGGCTTTTACCAGATTCAGTATTTTTAGATTTATATTTCCAGTGCGCAGCAATTCCATACTCAGCTCTTGCATGCATATCAAAGGTACGAATTTGAATTTCAACCGCTTTGCCGTTGGGCCCGATTACTGTGGTATGAAGTGATTGATACAGATTAAATTTTGGCATTGCAATGTAATCTTTAAATCGACCAGGAACAGGGCTCCATCTTGCGTGAATTGATCCTAAAACACCGTAACAATCACGAACTGAATCAACTAAAATTCTAATTCCAACCAAATCATAAATATCGTTAAATTCACGGCCTCTGACTACCATCTTTTGGTAAACGCTATAGAAGTGTTTTTGTCTACCAATAACCTCCGCACTTATGCCTTCGATTTTCAAATCCGCATCTATTGCTGTAACCACCTCTAAAGTTAGTTGATCTCGAGCTGGTGATCGTTCTCCGACCAGGCGTTCAATTTCTTCAAACTTTTTTGGCTCCAAAATCTTGAAAGAAAGATCCTCTAACTCCCACTTAATTGCATTCATGCCGAGTCGATGCGCAAGTGGAGCGTAAATATCAATTGTTTCTTTTGCTTTGCGTTGGG
>Ga0209085_1000393_pt1 | contig 32302 bp, 30 predicted proteins | sample C_131016_EF_Meta_FD_187310 | JGI IMG/M metagenome (GOLD analysis project Ga0209085, IMG submission 187310) | Freshwater microbial communities from Lake Croche, Canada to study carbon cycling - C_131016_EF_MetaG (SPAdes) (version 2) | ecosystem: Environmental > Aquatic > Freshwater > Lake...
AAAATCCGAATATGCTCAAGAACAAAACGATTATGATATGGTTGACTTTTTAGAAACCATAACATATACTCCTATACCAAATAGAATAATATAAAAAACAGATATAAAAAGCAAATATAAAAAACAGATATAAAAAGCAAATATAAAAAACAAATATAAAAAACAAATATAAAAAACAAATATAAAAAACAAATATAAAAAACAAATATAAAAAACAAAAAATATAAAAAACAAATATAAAAAACAAAAAATATAAAAAACAAATATAAAAAACAAATATAAAAAACAAATATAAAAAACAAAAAAACAAAACCGTTTTTTTACGCTTATGTTTTTTTATAGATTTTCCAATATAAGTTTGTGGGGTTTTTGGTATCTTTGTCGACAGGTTCCGGTTCAAACAATCGGTTTAATTCTACAACATCAATATACCCATATGAATGAATTATTTTATCGTAATACCCCTTTGTCTTATAGTTGTCAACATAATTTGCTTTATATTTAATTATGTCGTTTTCACTTAAATTAGGTCTATGAGTTATCTCGTATAAATGGTGTTCCCAGTTTATAACATATAAATCGTTGCTGTTCTGACAGTCGTGTTCTTTAATAATCAATAAAGAATTGGGTTTTGACAATATTTGTAGATTTTTAAATAAATCCTTTACGATTGAGTCAGACATGTGATGTAGAGATACCATTATTAACACAACATCAACCGTATTTTCTTTAATTGTCGGAATCGTGACATTATCCCAAAAAATATACTGTAAATATTTCTTGTTTGTGTAATTATACGTTTCAGTCCACCCTGACAGACTTTCAACACAATATAAGTTATTTTTGTTTAATTTTAAAAATTGTCCGACCTCTTTCAAAACATCTCCATTACCTCCACCAATATCGACTATTTTCATCGATTTTAAAAAATGATTTTTTAAAATATAGTTGGAAATCTTTTTCGAAATAAAATTTCGGTTGGTTGGTATGTTGCTCGTTATATTATATGAATGGTATAATTTTGAAATATGTAAGAACTTTTTCTTGGAATAAGAACGGGTTTCGGTTAATAAACCCTCAATTATTTTAAGGATTTTTTCATTTTTTATTATTTTTTTAAGTAAAATATTAAACCTCATATTTAGACTTATATCTTTCATACTATAATAATATACAAAAATATAATATATATATATTGTATGACGATAAAAAAATGCGTTTCTGGATGTAAAGGATTCGAAAACGAAATTTGCGAAAAGGCACCCAGATGTGCGTATATAAATAGTTCTACTCGTAAATATTGTCGCTTATCATCTAAATATAAAATGGGTAAACCTCCAAAATGTAATATTACAAAACGTATACTTAAAAAACACGTAAAAAGCGACGCCGTCAAAAAAATAACCCGATTTTTGAAAGACACCACAAGACGCGAACAACAACCATTAACGCCACCACTAACGCAACCAGTAACACAAAAATCGAATAAAAGGAAAAATCCAAAAGATGTTATCGGACGATTTATGCTTAAATCGCGAAAAATCCCACAAAACAAAGGACCAGTAACGCCACCAGTTACACCACCACTAACGCAACCACTAACACCAAAATCGAATAAAAAGAAAAAACCAAATGAAGTTATCGGGAGATTTATGCTTAAAACAGGAGAAAAACGAAAGGCATTATTTTTAAAATCGATTTGTTCTGATTCTGGGGTGTGTATTGCCTTTGGACAAGATAGTAAAAAAATAATCGATTTCTTTGATGGGTTCACAAACTTTAATTACGTAAAATTACCGATTACTCAAATAGGTAATCCATCTGCTAACGGATTTGTTAAACAAATCGAGTATGAAAAATCAGGATATAACGCATATTCTGTTTTAAAATCGTCGGTTGAACGTGATTCGGATAATTTAGTTTATGAATATATCGTAGGGCAATTCATCAATAAAGCAACTAAATTTTTCCCGTGTTTCGTCGAAACTTACGGGTTATATTATTATAAAAATGAAGTCTCTTGGAAAACTTCAAAAAATACAAAGGTTATTAATACAAATATATTGAACGATTTACTCGAATTACAAACAACCGTCTACGATTATAAAAAAATGTGTCAACAATCCAAATACGCGGCAATTTTAATTCAACACTTGAAAAACGTCCGTTCACTAGGAGATAGTTTAACTTCCGACTTTATAATTTACGATTTATTGTTCGTTTTATACCAAATTTATATGCCTTTATCTTTATTAAGACATACATTCACACACTACGATTTACACATAGATAATGTCCTTTTATTTGAACCTATAAAGGGCAAATATATAGAATATCATTACCATTTACAAAATGGAGATATTGTCATCTTTAAGTCACCTTATATAGTTAAAATAATCGATTATGGAAGGTCATATTTTAGTCCAGAACATCCAGATTTAAACCCAACAGATATTTATAATCATTTATGTTCTGAACCTGCGTGTAGCAGTAACCCACTAGCAATCCCTCCAAAGTGCGGGTCTGAATTCGGATTTACTTTTTTTAACCCATCGCGTAAGAACGAAAAATACGATTGGTATATTAACACAAATATTAGTAACCAAAGTCACGATTTAAAAATATTTAAATATGTTTCCGCAAAAATCGCATCTAACAAATTTAAGGGTATAGACCCAAAATGGGAAAAACTATTGGACCCCTTAGTAAAATTAATAACCGGCGCAAGTCAACAATACGGAAAGGAATTTAAAGGAACGGAAAAATTTTACGGAACAAAGGAAAATTTAACTTCCGGATTACCTTCCTCGAAAATAAATAATGTCAAAGATGCGGAAGACGCATTAAGACAACTCATTTTAAATAATGTTTCCATAAAACAAATAAATAACATTAAATATAAACCAGAACATAAAATAGGAGATATTCACGTTTATACGGATGGAACTCTTATGAAATATGTTCCCGTATAGAGCACGCGTATTCCAAATATAATATAATTTGTTATGAAATTATATTATGTGGTTTGTTTATTTACTCGAATCTAGTAATAACTCAACCTATGTCGGCGCGACCGTTGACTTAGACCATCGACTTCGACAACACAATTGTGAAATAAAAGGAGGGGCCGTCGCGACAAGTTCGAAAGTAAAGGCGGGCGAGGTTTGGAAACGCGCATGCCACGTTTCTGGTTTTCCTTCGTGGTCTGCTGCCCTTCAATTTGAATGGCGATGGAAACAATTATCGCGGAAATTTCCTGCCAAAATGTTCCCATTAGAAAGAAGAATAAAGGCTTTAATTCAACTATTAAAATTAGACAAACCAACCTCCAAATCAGTCCCTTATTCCGAATGGACCACTAAACCAGAAGTGATTTTCGAAATTGACGACGCATTAAACCTATATAATAAATATAATTTGGATTAATTTTGTATTAAATACATAGACAACTATATATAAATGGAATTCAGGTTTAATAATTTAAAAAATATAAATACAACGAGATACATTGACGACTCTAATTTTGGGAACCATTTTTTTTATGCGATGGTTTTACACCACATATCCGAACAAAATGATTTATTATCAACTTATAAAGAACAAACATCTATGAATGAGTTGGGAATTGATTTATTTGTTGGAACGCGAATATACACAAAAAATGTCGTCATTACGAATGATAACTTTTTTAATTTCTTATTTACCCAAATTCAACCTAACAAAAATATTATTCTAAACGGATATTTCCAAACAAAAGAATTCGCGCTATATTTATACGACTATTTTAGAGACGAAACACCAAAAAATAAAATTATAGAGCATAATATCTATAACGATAGATATAAAACGAATAATGATATTTTTGTTCACGTTAAATTAATAGATATGGTTCAAATAAAGGACCCATATAAATATTACGATAAAATATTGTCAACAACCAAGTTTGAAAAAGGATATATATCGAGTGATAATATAACCCACCCAATATGTCAACAACTAATGGATAAACATAACCTACATAAATTAAATGATAATATTGTTGAAACTATTATGTTTGCTTCAACGTGTAATACGCTAATTTTATCTAAAGGGACACTCTCTTGGTTAATCGGTATATTGTCGTTTTACGCAACATCCATATATTACCCACAATCACCTATAAATTTTAAAAGTAATATTTTTGTGATTCCAGAATGGACCGAAATAGACCTAAAAATAGAATAATAGGTCGTTCGTTTGGTCGGGTATTTTTAATTAAAATACCACAACATTACAAGTTTATAATTAGGTTCACCACAATTATGTCGACATAATTCATATAACTATTTAAGGAATAAATCAGGTTGTCAACCAATTCCTTATTCGTAGTCTCTAGTATTTCATCGACATATCCGAAAATAATGTTCAACCTTTTTTCGGTCCATATATTATTCAAATGTTTATAAATATCCTGTTTTATTTTTCCACCCGGAGATTCAAACGTAGATAAAATTTGGATTGGGTCGAAATCGTCCGTTTCAACAAACGACATAATTACATTTTTCAATTGGTCGATATTATAAATGATTTCGTTTCCTTGGTATGTCTTCTTCAACTTTTCAAACGTATCCAATATTTTATTAAATAAATTTATAAATCGGGGTTTATTGTTCCTGGACAAATAGAATTTACACGCGAAAATAATCGGAAAAAACAAAATATTAATATCGTTTTTAGAATCACGATATATTGTTCTTACGGTTCCTTGGAAAATCCCGGAATTCTGAATAATTAATTTATTGTTTAATATCGATATTTTTGTCCCAACCGGTTTATAAGCACAAATAAATAACTTAATTATAACAGTTAACGGGTCAATTGTATCGTTTTTGTATTTACCCCAAATATCTTTTATCATATCCATTATTAAGAAATTGGTTTATTATTTATATCAGTTGTTTATTTATTGTGCTAAATAAACAACCCAACCCCGCGTAATAATAATAATATAATATATAGAATGTCGTGTTTGGGTCCTTGTTATAACCCAGTTCCAACTAGAGAATGGTCAAGATTTCAAAATACGTGTTCCTCCAATAATTCGGCAACTATTTCACCTATAACTGCCTTACAACTTGCCAATAATTACAAGGGTAATATTTTACAATATAAAAAGAATTCATCGAATTTAACCAAACGACAAATTTATACACAAATCGCAAAAGGAAATTGGACCAATCGAACAACCACTTGGGCGACACAATCAGATACATATACTAACCCCAATACGAACGATTTACCTCAGTTAAATAACACATTATTGTGTTACGGAAGAGGCGTTTCGTGTAAACCAACAAGCAACTCTGATGTTCCTGGTCCTATTATGAATTTGTGTTACAACGATACGCAACAAACATATTACCCCAAAACTAGAGTAACCTATTTAGCAGGTTCAAATAAATGGCCCGTTAATTATAAAAATTTTGTTGCCGCAAATCAAAGTTGTTGAGTTATAATCGGTTCATAATACACCTATCCAACACTAATTTTTCATTAAATAATTCGATTTTATCCTTTATTAATCTATCTATCTCAACATCATATTTTTTTATTTGTGCTTGGTATTTTAACTCAATCTCTTCTTTTTCGGTTTCTAACCTTAAAACCTTTTCTTGTAACGTATGTTTTAATGCGTTATTTATTTCACTATAATCTGAAAACATTAAATAATCTAAATAAATGTTCGGGTTTATCGAGTCAACCAGATGATTCTTAACGAGAAATTTATAGTCCGCATAATTAGGCAATACATAAATATCCGCATTTATCTTTTTAGATACTAAATTTGCCGACACCGATGGATTATAAACTAATGAGAAAATGTGTCTCTCTGCCCCCGTTTCAATATCAATTAAGTAAAATTCAACATTAGATATATCAGTCATGTCTACATCATTAATACACGGTTCTAAATTTGAAACTTTAATTATTAAATTCGTATTGGTATAAAATGTGTAGGTAATACAAAAATTATGGATATTTACATAAGATAATTTAGTATTCATAAAACTATAATAAATCTTAATATCTGTATAAAGTATTTTAATGAATGCCTCGATAGATTTCATTTGCGGGAATTCATTTAACTTACTTATAAAACATATCCCGTCCTTTTTTTTCATCTTCTCAAAAGAAATTTCATAATTAAACATATCTTCAGGCATCTCTTTTAATTATTATTCATTACCCATATTTAAATGTTTATTTTAGTTTATGTTTTATTTCACCCATTTTAACAATTTCATCTTTTTGGGTCTGTATTATATTTTTTGCCAACGCAACAACTTCATAATTATTCGACTTTTCTAAAATTTTATTACTTGTTAGCAACGCCATCGAATGATGTTCCACCATTCCATCTAAATATTGAATATCATCTATAAATAATTGGGTCTTATATAAATATATACATATCATTGTAGACAACCCTAAAATAACATATAGTTTAAAACTAAGGGTGTTATATGTCATGTCATGCATAATTACTTCTAAAATGCCCATAACTAAACCCATCATGATTGAAACGTATAATTTACCCAAATTGTTTGTTATTTGACTTACCTTATTTGCCATTACAAAACTCATCATAAAATATTGGACCAAAAAACTACCAACAACCATTACTACTAACGTATGGACCATTCGCATTTTATAATATGTTATTTTATTTTATTTATTCCGGGTATTTATTCGGGTTATTTATTCTGGGTATTTATTCCGGGTATTTATTCCGGGTATTTATTCCTTTTAAGTGTGCGAGTTAATTTCCGACGTCGTGTTTTATTACTTCGTTTTTTAATAAAATTAAATATGTCGACCTTTTGCTCCTGTATCATCATAATTATATTCTGATAAAAATTTCGGAATTTGGGTTTCATTTTTAAAAGGTCGTCTATACAAACCCACATAATCTCCTCCTTCTCGAATATCCTATACGATTTTATTACTTTTGGGTCCAGTTTTTTCTGTAAAAAACGCTGGTTATTGTTATAATAATAAGGCAATAAAGGTTCATACTTATATGGCAAAATATGGGTTCTATACATCCCGAATTTCTTATTCGGATTCACATAATCTATATTATAAGTTCCGGATTTTTTTATCATTTGTTTAATATCATTACTTGAACCTATAAAACCGGTTAGTTCCTCGGTTCCTTCGCGAATTGACGTTTCCAACAACGTTTCGTTATTATCCGTTCCACCTCCAAAATCTGCCCATCCAGGACTCGTATCTTCATATTTATTTTCCTTTCCAAATAAAAAATACAGTTTGTTATTATGAATCGCGGTAGGCAATAATCCAGCACCCATAATTATATATTATACTATTATTTAAAAATAAATCTGTATTTATCCAAATGTCTATATATAAAATTCGCGATTGGATAAATTTAGATAATCTTATTTGGTATTGGTTATCCAGCAATCCGAACGCAATTTATCTTTTGGAACAAAACAAACATAAAATTAATTGGAACATGCTTTCCAGTAATCCGAACGCAATACACTTATTAGAAAGAAACCAAAATAAAATAGATTGGTTTTACTTATCTCAAAATACAAACGCGTTGACATTATTAGAACAAAACCAAACACTTATTAATTGGTCTTTAGTTTCTGAAAACCCTTGCGCATTACCACTATTAAAAAAAAGACCCGATAAAATAGATTGGGTTCTATTATGTAATAATCACAATCCAAAAGTCATACCTTTATTGGAAAAAAACACGGACAAGATTAATTGGGTTTGGTTATCACGCAATCCGGGAGCAATACGGTTATTGGAACTCAACCCCGATAAAATCCATTGGGACAGTTTATCTGGAAATCCGGCAGCAATACACTTATTGGAACTTACCCCCGATAAAATCCATTGGGGCAGTTTATCTGGAAATCCGGCAGCAATACACTTATTGGAACTCAACCCCGATAAAATTAATTGGGGCAGTTTATCTGGAAATCCGGCAGCAATACACTTATTGGAACTCAACCCCGATAAAATCGATTGGAATAACCTTGCCGAAAACCCCAACGGCGTGCCTTTATTAAACACCCATTATCCTTTTGACAATATTAAACACTTATACAAATTATCGTCCAACCCAAACATATTCACGACTAATTACGAGTTTCTTAAAAAACGACTGGTTGATACCGGCATTGCTGAAGGGATTGTTATGAACCGGTTTAATCCTAAAAATATCGGTAAATTCGTAGACTGGGGATACGACGAATTCGAGAATATAGGTTGATGCCTCGTATCATTTATATTTTATAAAACGACTTAATGACTTTTTATATGTGTATACATCTAAATACACATATAAAAAAATGATTATTCCAAGCGATGAACAAATGCAGATTATAAATAATATAAAATCAGGATATAACGGAAATGTCGACGCGGTTGCCGGTTCTGGTAAAACAACCACCGTTTTGTCATTATCTCATCATAATAACACCAAACATATTATCCAAGTAACTTATAATTCCGAATTAAAACGAGAAGTTAACGAAAAAAAAATAAAATATAGCGAAATCATGTTTTTAGATAAATTGAGTATTTATACGTATCACTCACTCGCGTTTAAATATTACTCTGAAGACGCAAAAACAGATATGGGTATTTATAAAATAGTCAATGAAAACTTACCCCCCAAATGTAAACTACCCATTATAGATATATTGGTATGCGACGAAATCCAAGATATGAATGATTTATATTACCAATTCATTCATAAAGTATTGAGGGATATACACAAACAAGTCCAAATACTTATTTTGGGAGATAAATACCAAGGACTTTACGAATTCAAGGGTGCCGATACACGATACTTAACTCTCGGAACCAATTTGTGGGACTGTTCTCCCTACGAATTCAAAAATATGAATCTGAATACCTCTTACAGAGTCACCAAACAAATAGCACAATTTGTCAACAAAGTCATGCTCGGGGAAGAACGAATACACGCTATCAAAGATGGACCCAAAGTATTATACATTAAACGCCAAGACTGTTTCCAAGTTTTTAAAACTATCGGGCGAAAAATTATTTCAATGATTGAATCCGGATACGCCAAACCCGACGACATATTCGTTTTAACTGCGTCTGTTAAATCCAAATTCTTTAAAAAAATAGAAAACATGTTAGTCGAAAATAATATCCCGTGCTATGTTCCGATGAGCGAAAACAGCGCCATTACAAACGATGTCGTCAAAAATAAAGTTATATTCTCGTCCTTTCACCAATCTAAAGGAAGAGAACGAAAAGTAACCGTCGTTTACGGTTTCGATAAAAGTTATTTCGATTTTTATAGTCGCGATGTCCCCACCCATATTTGTCCTTCGACCCTTTATGTTGCGGCTACACGCGCAACCGAAACATTAATCGTTATTGAATCTTCCGAAACACTTCCCTTTCTAAAATATAATCATTTCGAATTGTGTAATTGTGATTTCGTCGAGTTTGAAGGGGTCCCGTTAGGATTAGATTCCAACGATATATTTAATTCACCGCCGAACTCTCCAGACAACATCGGAACCATCCATAAAACATCACCCACCGATTTAATCAAATTCTTAAATGAAAATACATTAATTCAAATCGCGAAAATTATGGAGGACCACTTATACATAACCGACGAATTATCTTACCCATTAAATATCGTTAACAACGAAAATTACACACATTCTAATTATCACGGCGTTCAGTTAGCCGAAGAAGTGTTCGATATTAACGGATTAGTTATTCCTTCTTTATACGAAGAGAGAAATAGTGAACATAAGACAAATACCATTAAAGAATATGTTAAACACAAAATGAAATCTTCCAGTCCTTTTTATAAATCCAAAGTATCCAATATTGATTTTAAAAACACAACATTAGAAGACCAATTGTTGTTGACAAACATCTATAAATCTTTAAGGGAACAATTATTATTCAAAGTTGCTCAAATACAAAATTATAACTGGTTATCCCAAACAAACATCGACTCCATTTTTTTAAATATGGATAAACATATCGAAGACCCAACCAAACTCAAATATGAATTCACCATCATATCCAACCAATTCCATACGAAAAAAGAAAAAGAACACGAAACCCAAATTTACAGTTTAATCGACGAGTTTATCGAAACACACATGGGCGTTAATTTCGGGAAAATTCGGTTTGAAGCAATCGTTGATGCTTTATCCGATACAACCATATGGGAATTTAAATGTGTTGAAGAAATAACCCCCGAACATAGATTACAATTACTTATTTATGCTTGGTTATGGAAAATGACGCATACTCAAGAAACCAAAATATTTAAATTGATGAATATCCGCACCGGAGAAGTCCAAACATTAGATGCTTACTCTTCTTTATTAGATGACATCATATTATTGATTATACGCGCAAAATTCCAAAAACTTATCGTAAAAACAGACGAAGAATTTATTGAAAACTGCAAACAACTCATTTCACATTCTTCAGATGAGGTTGAGGTTGAGGTTGAGGACTCAGAAACAGATGACGACGACCCAAATGATTCTGATTATGTTTATGAAGGAACCGATGACGAAGACGATTTAGAATTTATGCGTTTTTAGGGTCTTTCTTCTTCTTTCTCTCTTTACAATAAATTTCTAAATACCCTTTTGGGTTTTCATTTTAGACATTTATAAATGTCCTTTTTTGAATAGGGACGCTGGACTTTGAAATTTTTTAATCTTGGGACTGACTGAAAACTTAAGGTGTGGGACTTTATTTTTATTTATTTATTTTGTTATGATAATTTTAAAAAACGGTCTGTATATTCAAATTTGGCGGTCCATTCAGTTGGGTGTATTATTGATGTAATGGTAATAAAATTACATCAATAATACATCAAATTACACCCACCCTATTATTGATACCATCTCCCATATAATAAATATGGGGGTGTGTTTGGTTTATAAAACCTAAATTTAAAATGGTAATATTTATTACATCGATTATTTTGTCGACATATGTGATGGTTATGACTGACCTAAAACTTAATATAAGGAGTATTATTTTTATTTAATGTGTTGTTATGATAAGCACACTACCATGTTATAATGAAAACAAATTTAAAGATATTACTTTTTATTTATCTATACAAATGGAGACTAATACTAATACTAATACAAATTCTCAAAAAATTCCAAAAAAATTTTATTGTGAAACTTGTCACTATACTACAGGTAAACTCAGCGAATGGACTAAACACACATTGACGCGTAAACATATAAATTCTACAAAAAATATAAATACAGATACCAGTGTCTTTGAGTGTAAAAAATGTAATAACTCATATAAATATAATTCAGGACTTTCAAGACATTATAAAACATGTTCTCCGCCACAAAATATTGAAACAACCGAACAGATTTTAATAAAAGAAAATAAAGAACTCAAGGAACTTATAGTTAAACAAACCACCGTTAATCTTAAATTATTAGATTATTTACAAAACAAATATGATTACCAAAGTGTTGACACAGATGTCGACAAAGAATTCGACAAAGAACAATAGTCCTTCTTCTTTCTCTCTTTACAATAAATTTCTAAATACCCTTTTGGGTTTTCATTTTAGACATTTATAAATGTCCTTTTTTGAATAGGGACGCTGGACTTTGAAATTTTTTAATCTTGTGACTGACTGAAAACTTAAGGTGTGGGACTTTATTTTTATTTATTATTTTGTTATGCTATTTTTTGTAAAATGCCTTTAAATATTGAAAAATTAATTTAAAGACATTTCTATTTATTTATACAAATGGAACCCAATGATTATAAAATTACATCCAAAAACACCTATAAATTTAATTGTGAAACGTGTGACTTTAATTGCTATAAGGCAGGTGATTGGAGTAGGCACATATTGACACGTAAACATATAAATTGTAATAAAATTACATCGTCTCACGTCGATTTACACCACCCTAATGAACCTTTTAAGTGTAAAAAATGTAATAATTCATATAAATATAATACCGGACTTTCAAGACATTCTAAAACGTGTAGTAAGGACGAAATAAAGGTAGACCTCATTTTAGAAATAATGAAAGAAAATAAAGAACTCAAGCAACTTATAATAGGTCAAAACAATACAATCATTGAGTTATCAAAACAACAAAACAACGCAATGGTTGAATTATCAAAACAACAAAACCGCGCAATTATTGAATTGTCGCGGAATATTCAACCCATACAACACATCACACAAAACACTCACAATAAGACGTTTCATTTAAATGTATTTTTAAATGAAACGTGTAAGGACGCAATCAACATAACCGATTTTGTGAATTCAATTAAAATCGAGTTAAAAGAATTCGAACATTTTGGTGAGGTTGGGTTTGTGAACGGAATCACCCAAATAATGGTTAAGAATATAAAATTATTGACGGAGGAAACGAGACCTCTTCATTGTACCGACCAAAAACGTAAAGTCGTATATGTGAAGGATAATAATGAATGGATAAAAGAGGACTCAGAATACAAGACGGTTCGTAAAGCAATAAAAACAATAGCTCACCTGAATTTTAAAACAGTTTCTGAATTTAAAAAAACGTATCCATACTACGCAGATTACGACTCGAGAGATAATACAAGATACCATTTATTAATGTCGGAAGTGTTGGGGGGTTCTGGTAAGGAAGACCGCGATAATGAGAATAAAATAATAACTAATATTTTAAAGGATATACTCATCAACCGGTATGGTTAAATAAAATAAAATTGAATTAAACAAAGGTCTGTAGTATTGTTTATAAACAAAATGGATTTCCAAAAAATGACAAAACAACAACTATTGGTTGAATGTTCCAAACTAAATATTAAAAATTGTAAGTCGTGGAATAAATCAACCCTGATTTATTTAATTACTAATAAACCGGATGATAATTTTAAAGATATTTCTACCTCAAAAATACATATTCCAAAACCGATTTTAAAGTGGGTTGGCGGGAAAACACAAATCATGGATAAACTTATTGTAGATTTCCCAACAGAAATAAATAATTATCGTGAAATATTTTTAGGAGGGGGGAGCGTTTTATTAACTTTATTATCTTATATTAAAAACGGAGTCATAAAAATACGTGGTAATATATATGCGTATGATTTAAACGAACCATTAATTTATATTTACAAAAACATACAAACACGTCATAACGAATTATATTATATACTGAGAAATATCATTACAGATTTTAATGATTGTGGTAACGGAGAAATTAATAGAAAACCCGCAAATATACAAGAAGCAAAAATCACAAAAGAAAATTACTATTATTGGATAAGAAGTGAATATAATAAATTATGCGTAAATGATAAAAATGATATACTAGGTTCTGCTATGTTTATATTCTTAAATAAGACTTGTTTTAGAGGTGTATTTAGAGTAGGACCCAACGGTTTTAATGTTCCATACGGTCATTATCCAAATCCGGAAATCGTAAATAAAGAACATTTAGAAGAAATCCACAATTTAATACAAAATGTGGTATTTGATTGTTGTGATTTTAATACATCACTAACAAATATTGAACCAAATGATTTTATATACCTTGACCCTCCATATTGTCCTGAATCAGATACTTCATTTGTAGGATATACTGAGAATGGATTTAATATAGAAGACCATAATAATCTATTTAAATTAATACACAATCTAACAGAGACAAATAAAAAAGTAATGTTAAGTAATGCTGATGTAAGTTTAGTTCGTGAAAACTTTACAACCCCAACATACAAGACATTATCAATTTTATGTAAAAGGTCAATTAATTCTAAAAACCCGAACGCAAAGGCAAAAGAAGTTATTATAAAGAATTATTAAACCATTTATCAAATGTTTCAAAATAGTTTTCGTCTTCTCCAAATAAAACTGTTATATCATTTTCATTTAATATTGTATTTAATATTGTATATTTTTTTTCAGTTGAAACCATCTTATTTTTCAAAAACTTATTTAAACAAAATCCATAAAACACATCAAATTCTGGTCCTAATACTAATTCATACTCTCTTTTAAGCGACGGTCCTGACCATAATTTAGTTTCAACTGAACCCTCAACATTTTGCTCTTTTTTTTCTAATATTTTTATTACTTTCCTACCACAATTATATTCAATAATATATGCTTCGTCTGGACATCTAAATAAATCCATGTTGTATTTATTCTTCATATACTGTTTTAATCCAGTTTGTAATACAAAGACAACCGTTTTATTTTCAAATGTTTTTGATAAATAAAAGTCAGACGCTTTTTTGTTTTTTTTTGTAAAACTATTTTTAAGATATCCCATATCTAATAACCTCCGATGATTATTAGTTTTTTCTTCAAACTGTTTCCCATAATAATTTGTATTCGCGCCGCCAGCACCAGTTCCCTTATTAATTATTCTTGGTTGGTTTGTTAACTCGGTGGTTCTTTGATGTATATTAGCAGGTGTTTTTGCTTTTTCGGTCTTTTGTTCGGCAAGTTTTTTGACCTTTACGGTCTTTCCGGATTTACAATATGTATTCATTATTAATTTACTTATTTATTTGTTTATTTGTTTATTTCAATTTTAATAAGGAGCATTATCCTCTTCTTTTGGGTTAAATTTTCCCTTTTTGGTAGCTATATAAAAAATAAAATTGAATTAAACAAAGGTCTGTAGTATTGTTTATAAACAAAATTAATCAATAATAAATAAGAATAAAATGTATGATAATATAGATTTTGAAAATAAAATAATGCTTATTGTTAGAAAACCACAAGAAGGGAAGACGTTTATTTGTATATCATCGATATATAAAGACCTAACTTCAGATATTCATATAGTTTTAACAATGAACACACTTTCTTCAGGAATGCAATTTTTCGGAAGAATGGAAGATACTATTGGTTCAAAGAATATAATTGTATTTAATAGTAACAAAAAAACGACAGGAAACTGTCTTCACGCCAAAAATACCGGGGATGTATTCAAATTATTACAAAATAATATTAATGTAAAAGTTATTGTGTGTTGCGCACATACAACCAGATTTACAAAATCGTTGCTTCAATTGTTTGAATTTGTTGGAGATTCTAAAAAATTTGATGGTCGCAAATTTAAAATACATATTGATGAAGCCCATAAATATATTTGTGAGAATAGACAGACCATTAAAGACTTTCATAATCTTACTTTAGTACGTAAGATAATAGGTTATACAGCAACTCCAGACCCGATCATAAGTAATAATAATGATAATAAACAATATTTTTCGAACATTTATGTCTGCGATGTAGAAAAAGAATACGGTATAATTAGGTCAACTAATTATTTTGGTGTAAAAGATTGTCAACGCAATATAATTAATTTTACTAATATGGATAAACCCGACGAATACTCAAGTAAACTTATTCCGGAAAATATTATAAAGTTGGGTTTAAATAAAAACCAATCATTACAATTTTACGATAATAAATATAGTTTTAATTTTGGAAATGAAATCGCATTATTTAGATTTTATGATTATATATTACCTACATTAAAAATTAACCAACAAGGGTTTAGTTATCACTTTTCTCCGGCATATAATCGTAAAGTATCTCATCTTCAGGTAGCAAGTATTATTTTAAAACATTATCCTGATTCAAATATTATTATTATTAATGGTGAAGGAATTCAATTATTTAGAGGTATATACAAATCCGGAAACAAAGAATTAACATTAATTAAAACAAATCATCAAATAACTGTTAAAAATGATTTTCATCGTAAACAGTTATTGGAACCATCATATATTATTCAATCGTTAATTGAAGATTTTTGTCATTTTCCGACATTTGTATCTGGATTTGCGTGTGTAGGTATGAGTGTTACGTTAGTTAATGAATATTTGGGAAATTTCGACCACGTTATTATGGATCATAGTCATTATGATAAAGAAGAATTATATCAATTATGTAGGTTTTTATTCAATTACTTATCATGGGATATTAAAAATAAAACCCGAATTAAACAAACAGTATTTGTTAGTTCAACCCAGAAGGTGTTTGACATATGTTTAAATTATGAACAACATATTGAAGAACTAATTAGAGATAGTTCAGGAAAGTTTATGATACAAGATGGTAATTATATAAAGAATATTCCACCTACAGATAAACAGCAACGACGTATAGACCTCGACAATATTTCTAATTCGATTGTGTGGGGTTGGAAAAAATTTGATGTTGACTTAACTTGTGAAATAGATATTGATGAACTCGGAAATTTTTGTGTTGTAAGAGCAGATAATTTCTATAAATATATTACTAATAAAACTTGTCCTATCAGGTCTAAACCAAAACGTTATGCGAACGATAATAAATTTTGGGCATGTGTAACTACCGGTTCTATAAATATACATACAGTCGATGAACTGGAAAAAAACATAAAAGGAAATAATTGGGATACATACTTTCAATTAGTTCAAAATCAATCAATATACGCTAGTCGAATGTTTGTTGGGTACGAGAAAGTTTCTGATAATAAACAATATAGAATTTATATTAAATACGCAAAGTTAGATTCTAGTGTCTTACCTGTTATAAATAAATGGTGTAAAAAAAAGGATTCTAATATTTCATATAATGAAAACGACGATGACTCAATTTTACCAGGTTCTGAAGAATACGAAGATTTAGGGAATCCCACGTTAAATATAACTACGCCAGATAATGATGATATTGTAAAACCAAAGTATACCCGTCCTCCAAATTATGCTAAGAAATATTTAGATGACGGATGTGTTCTTACAGCAACAATAAAAAATATTGAATTTTATTGTAAATATAATAAATCCAAAAATAAATTTTATACTATTGATGAAACCAAAACATTTGACACTATTAATAAAGCACATAGATATCACGTGTCATTAGTAGCAGAACAAATACCTGGGTATTCATGTTCTAAAAATGCGTGGGAATTGTTTAAAGGTGTAGATGTTAATGGTAATCGGTATCCTATAGATAATTACGATAAACATAAATAATTTATAAAAATGACAGTATAAGAATTTTAATAAGGAGCGTTATCCTCTTCTTTTGGTTTAAATTTCCCCTTTATTTTTTTTGTAGCTATATAAAAAATAAAACATCCCATGAATGTGCCGATTATTGCTCCGACAATAAATTGGAATATTGTATGACTTTTCGTGTTTATCCGGTTATACATTGTCAACAACGTCAAACATAAATAAAGAATAAGTATGTTTTTATTTTGAAATGCTAACCAAATAAAAATAGTTGAGTATAAGGATGACTGTGCGTGTCCCGAAGGCATACCGTAAATATCGTTTGAGAAAATCCGTCCATTATTTAAAGCTAAATTTATTAATTTGCTGTTTTGTGACGGGCGCGGTTCTTTAATGATTCCTTTTAACACATAATTTAATAACGTGTTACAAAACAACCCCACTAAATAATATACAATTAAGGTGTGCTTATCCCATAATAACCGGATTGAATAAAGGATAAGTATAAATGGACTAATAAACCCGACAGAATTAATGAGTTCCATCATTCTTTATAATTGGTAGGTATATTTTATTATTACGCCGTTCCAACCTTTAATATTGATACAGAAGTTCGGTTATAATAGTTACACACCAATCCGCGCCGTTTAAATTCAATAAATGTCCCTTATCATCTAACAGTTTAATATTCATTCTATCTATGTTCACAGGTCCGAAATACGTTCTTTTATTATCCTGCATTGAACCGCCGAACTCAACAATTAACGAACCCGTAGATAAACCAGACACCTTTACCGGGATTATCGCAAAAATGTCGGCATTTGTCGGCGCCTTTGAACGATAATTGGTGGTATAATCATTATTCTTTATAATTTCATTTATAGTATATATTTGTGATTGGGTGAGTGTTCGCGGAGCACTTGGTAAAACAGTTGGATAATTTATATAATTCGTATTTAATTTATCCGCGATAAGTATTCCGTTATCCGGGTTATTATTAATAAGTATTTGTATATTTGTTTCCGTAGGTAATGCTCTGGAACACACATAAGGTAAATCAGGAGAATAATAAGACGGCAATTTTAACGTTTTAGAATATTCCGCAATTGAAACCAGTCCATTATTAATGTGATTTTGGTTATAATCGTCAATCACTAAAATGAGATATTTGGTGCCTATCAAATTTAACACTGCCGAAGCAGTATTTCCTGCCGAACTTACATTAATATACGGAACACGAAACCCCATTAACCATCCTAATGTATTGTCGATATACAAACTTTGATTTACACAAGTGGTTTCACATTGTAGAGTTGACGTATAATCAAAAAAAGTAATTATTGATGTTTCATCTATTGGGTCTCCATTGTATGTTCCGCCATTTAAGTTTAGTGTTATTTTACCGTTATTTGAATTGTATGATACTGGAGGTGATGCGAAACTCCACCCATTCGCACTTGAAAAACTAACGGTGTTTAATTGATTCACAAAATCGGACGGGGTATAATTTCCGGGAGAAATCGTTACGGGTATCGGGTCGGAACCTATGATTGTAATCCAAAAACAAGTATTACCGTATGCTGGGTCGATTGTGTACCAAGTATATGGTATTTGATATGAATACAAACGCATATTCAATGCGTTTGTCAGAGGGTCCGATAAATCCAACGTATAATTGGATGACGTGTTTTCAGACACACTACTCGATTGCCTGAACTGACTATCTAAATTAATAAACCTGGACGTTTTATTTTCCAAATTTGGATTTAGCGTATCTTGCGCAATCCCAACATTAAAATTATTATTTATTCCAAGTTGGGTTTTTTTCATTGGAACGTGTGTGCTTTCATAAACATCTATTTGTTGTTTTCTATCCGTAATTTTATCATCTTGGGTTTTATTTGGTTGTGGCAAGACTTGATTTTGTATCCAATAATTGGTTTGGATTTCGGATAATAGTTCAGTTTGGACTTCTTTAAAAAAAATGGAAATATCAGGGTTGTTTTTATATTTATTTATGAGTTGGGTTGTTGTCTCTATAACATTATTTTTTGTTTGTTGTTCCGGTTCAGTTAAACTTAAAATAGCAAATAATTCATCGGTTGTATAATTATTTATATCTGTATCAAACGACGCCATATTAATATATGTATATTGTTTTAATGTGGTTATTTTTCATTATTTATTTTTTCATTATTTATTTTTTCATTATTTATATAAATATTTATAAACAATAGTTGTAATTCCTTAAACAAATCGAATTTTTCAATATTTTTTAGTAACTTATGCGTAATGGTCGTAAACCCATACCCACGTTTTAAATGACCTCTTCCTTTAAAGAGTAATTTATCCAATATAATAACTAATTCGTCATTATATTGAACCAATTCTTTTCTACCAACATGATACTTGCTTTTATATATGTATTGGTTGTGGTTTTCTGATGTATATATGTTATATCGCATATCATGATATGTTATATTTTTTATGAGTCCGACACCTTCAACCATATTTAATGTATTATTCATTTCAATCACAAATATTTTTTCATACAGTTTTATTGCTTTAGGCATTAATCTGGGTTGTCCGTAAATACACCCTATAATATTATGTTTTTTTTTAAAAGTTTCGTTTTCTTTCAAAGTGACCGAATCAAAACGGGTTGTTACTATTTTATACATTTATGGTTGTTTCAGTTTGTTTTGTTGTTTGGTTGGTTCTTTAAGATGTGTCGACAAACATTCAATTTTATTTTATTTGTATAAATAAGTATGTTTAAGATATCATTTAACCATAAAAAAAGACAACCACAACATATGACTAAGGGTCCACAGATAACTACGGAGGTTAATTTCAACGGTAAATTTAAAAAAGTTGTAAACGCATATCAACTAAAATATAAAAATGAAATATCTAGCGGTTTTGGCGATTATTTGCGAGGGTGTTTTGCGTTGATACAACTATGTAACTCGAAAGGGATTGAGTTCGATATGGATTTAAGTAATCATCCGATTTCAAAATTTATTGAGATTGAGAATAAAGAAAAATACGACTTTGTTGACAGGACTTGTATCCGAAGATATATGGATAAAGATACTAATCATTTATCCAGTTTTATAGTTAATTCATTAAGTGTTTCAAACTACATTTTTTTATTTTGTATTAATTACCCTCTAAATAAAAATTACGACGAGTCGTCTAAAAATTTTATAAAGGGTAAAATTCAACCCAACACTTTAATGGAAAATTACATAAATGACGAAATGACCAAATTAGGATTAATCGAAAAAAACTTTTCGGTTATTCATATTCGCACAGGAGATACGTGTTTAGTAAAAAACAAAAGATTAGATAACCAATATACTTACAAAATATTAAAATATGTGTCCCCTTTATTGAACCCAAATAAAAAGTATTTGATTTTAAGCGATAATAATGAAATGAAATTATACTTTAAACCTTTTAAAAATTGCGTATTTAGTATAAAACCAATCATTCATTTAAGCGATTCTGTAATTATTACTGATGAAAATCTACAAAACACCTTATTTGATTTTTATATCATGGGTAAATCTAGCGAGATTTGTTCGGTTTCAATCTATGACCATGGTTCCGGATTTAGTGAATGGTGTAGTGTTATTTACAATATACCATACAAGAAACATATAATACCTACATACGATTTAACAAAAATGCGTATGCTTATATAATTGAGCGTTTAAACATCATACTCGTCTGGTTCAACCGATTCATAATTATGTTCAGTCTGGGTTTCTTCCGCGTCAAGTTCTAGGTAGAATTTATCATCCAATATATCAAAATAATTATAATTATAATTCGGAAATAAATGGTATTTGGCATAAATGTCTTTGCCGTAGATTTCATCATATAAATTATAATAGTTGTCCCAATGGTCAACCATTTTTTTAAAATTAACTGGTTTAATATATGTATGTGTATTGGATATATTTTGTATTTTCGATGTTTCAACCACCAGTTTCTTGTTAGTATCATACCGAATCGTAATATATCCGGGTTTTAATCCGCAATATTCTTCTGGTATCTCTGTTGTTTTGTTTAATTTTACCATAAAATTCATTTGTGATGTTTTATCCTTTGCTGATGTTGTCGACAGTTCGGGGAAGTGTTCATTTGTAATTTTTATTTCTGGAATGTTTTTTTTGGGAGGTTTAAATATATTGGTTCTTTTCATTTTTATATTTAAATGAAAAAAATCTTTATGCTATTTAATGTTATTATATCTATTTAAACACGTTAAAAAAATGGGTTTCATTTTTTATTTTGTTTTTTATATTTTTATTTTGTTTTTATATGATTTTTATAGTGTTACTTAAATGTCATCAACGTTGATTTCTTCATCATCTTCATTAATTTTTATGATTTGTCGTGTTCCGCTATTAATTTCATCTTCCATAATTTTTTTATATTCTTCAGTGGTATCATCGATAAAATCGAATTCTCCTTCAACTTCTGAGGTTTGAGTGAATAAACTATCATTTGATATAAATTTGGACCATTTTCCAGGAAGTGTTTTAAGTTTTTCCTTATCCAAATCCGAATATACCTCTAATAAATCGCATTTTTGCGGTTGTTTTTTATTTTCGCTCACCGATTCCCATTCTCTAACACCAACCAGAACCCATGTTCCTTTTTTCAAGATGTTATCTTTTTTTCCTCTACCTCGAAATTTGCCTCGAATAATACACAATTTTATAGAATCAATACAATCAACATAACACATCCCATTACCAAGTAATTGGGTTACTTGACCGTATTTTTCGTATTCATCTTCTGAAACCCGCAACTTGTTTGATGCTTGTTGTGCCGAATTTGAAAATTTGCGCGCTTGTCCTTTTTGTTTATTTCCACCAGTTGTATTTTTTACCATTTTATGATGTATTTATTTGATGTATTTATTTGTTATTAGTTAATTTATAGTTAATCCTTTAAATTCATTTCATTTTTTTTTAATTTTAAATCCAAATATTTTATATTTTAGTATGTATAATGAATTTAGATGATTATAACAATTTCATCATAAAAATGGATAATACGCAAGCATTCAACCAAATTAACGAAACTAATTTAGATGATTACAATAAACTTATTATGAAATTAGACGTTAATAATGTCGTGAATACCCAAGGCATTATTAACTATGATAAACCTGTTTTAGACAATTATAATGAACTGATAACTAAATTAGATGTCAACAAATCTTACGAACCTCATAAAATACCGGTTTCTTCTAGATTACAACATAATAAAGCATTTGAACCCAAATTAGTGAACCAAACATCCACCTCTTTTAACGGAAGTAATTACGTAATTAATAAAGAAACCATTACGCCAAATGAATTGGTTGACCCTACCAAGTATTTAAATCCGGTTGAATCTTTCAACACCAATATTGCCAGAAGTAATCTAAATAATTTAAAAAGAAAGGTAATCACACAAAGCATCATCTTTAATTCGATTTATAGGGAGGATTATTTACATACTCCATCAACCGATTTTACGATTGTTTTACCGATACATCTTAAAAACGTCCTATCTATGCGTTTATCTTCTCTTCAAATACCTAATGTCATTTATTGTATTTCAAGCAAAAAAAAGAATAATCAAATGTATATTACCGATACATCGGGCAATTTAGTTCAAGTTGTTTTTCCTGATGGCAACTATTCCATATCCGAATTTGTAACTATTTTAGAATCATTAATACAAACAGAGACACACGATACTAATTACGACGTAAGTTATAACCCTTATACCCAAAAAATTACTATTAGTAACACTAACACATTTAATATGAATTTTACAAAGGGGTTTGAACTAAACACCGGCAACATACATACAAAGCATAATACAGATTGTATCAGACCAAAACCAATTGTTGATATATCCAATTGTAATATTGTTAACAATTCAACCTTTGTTCACAACCAACATAATTGTAATAAAATACCAATTACACAGACTTACAACACATTAGGATGGATTATGGGTTATAGAGAACCCGAATACACAGGTTTAAACACGTATACTACTGAGGGGTTATATAATGGTTTAGCAACAGATTATATTTATTTTAATTTAAATGATTTTAACAATTCCCAATCACAAAGTATTGTCGGATTATTCTCGAATAGTATGGTTTCCAGTATCAATAGTAGCACAAGTAATATATTAGGAATGATTCCGTTAACATCCAATAACTGGCAAGTTTGTTTTGTTAACGGGAACGATTTAATAGAAAAAAAAAGAGAATATTTTGGTCCTGTAAATATATACAAATTGAAAATACAACTGTTGGACCAATACGGAAATATTGTTGATTTAAATAATATGGACTTTTCGTTTTCGATTGAAACAGAAACCGGATATGATTGGTAATCAGTTCGTTTATTTTCTTGTGTTTTATTGTTTCTTATTTTCTTATTTTCTTGTTTTCTTATTTTTGTGTTTTCGGGTTTTCTGGTTTTATTGTTTTCTGGTTTTATTGTTTTTTTATTTTTTATGTTTTTCTTATTTTTTATCTATATATTATATATAATGGGAGAAAAATGGTTCGAATTTGTGAAACGCATACATAAGGAAGGACAGCAAAAAAATGCCGGTTATTTATTTAAGGAAGCTATGGCTGATGCGTCCAAACGAAAAAGCGAATGGAAAAAGGACGGAAGCACCGCAGTCTCCGCAAAAGCATCACCCTCTAAAAAAGCGCGCAAAACCAGAAAAACAAAGAAAATCAAGAAGGGAGGCAAGAAAACGCGTAAATCCAGAAAATCAAAAAAAAACATTTAAGCATCTAATTCCTATGGTTGAGTGTTTTAGTGCTTCTGGTTTTAGTGTTTCTTATTTTAGTGTTTTATGTGGTGGTATCTACTCATTTTCTATCGGGGTTCCTCTCATATTTTTAGAAATAATATAATACCTATTCTTATACGTTTTTTTTAGTTTTAGTTTGATTTCAGTCGTATCTGGCATGCTTTCACTATAAAGTTTTTTGATTTCGTCTATTACGACGTCTTCGTTTTCTTTACAGAAATTAACAAACCCATCTGATGGTTTATAAGTTTCATTGCCAATATTTTTTATTATATGATACGTCATATTATATAATAATTCTTTACTGACACTAATATAGTCTCGTCGTTTTACCGGTTCGTTTTTTACATTTTTCTTTTTACGAAAATAATAACGGGCACTTTTAAACATTTTATCCAATATATCGCCTTTATAGTCTAAAAGTCTCAATCGGTTTATTTCCGATTCAATCATCTCGTTATTATCCTCTATCCAAACATTCCACGCTTCTTTAAAATCGTGTCTGTTATCATATTGGTGGATTTTCGCAAATATATATAAAGATTGCGCGAATTCATTTTCAAAATTATAACGATAAATATTTAAACTCATTATTGTCCTTGTCTTTTAGTTATTTCGGTGTAATTAAATACATTTCAATTTTTTAAGTTTTACACATTTTTATATTCGCGGATATTTATTTCAATAAAAAATTGATTTAATATTATTTAATTATGTTTTAAATAAATAATAATATGACTGAATTCTCAACCTTAAAACTTTCAATCCCTGAGTCCATACTCACCTTAAGTTCTGAAAAACAACACCTTGTGTATCTTTATCTAGAACAACTTAATGAGTTTGACAGAAAAGCGTATTCAATCGCGAAAAACCATCTTGGAACATCTTTTGACATTTTAAGAAGTAATGGTTATATCAGTTGGTTAAAAACATACCAACCCGTATAATTTACTTATTTACGACCTGTTCGTTGTTTTACAGTTCGGTGTTTAGCAGTTCCGTGTTTGGTGCGTTTCTTAATTTTTCGAGATTTCGATTTATTTTTAAATTGTTTAGTTCGCGGTTTACCCTTTCTTTTTCGTAAAACAGAACCCCCCTTTTTTATTTTATCATTGTCAACTATTGCGTTATATAATGCGTCTGAAAATTCAGTCATAATGGTTGACAACGATTTATCTATTATTTTTTTTATAAGTTCAACTTTATCTTGACCTATATTATTTATCATATTAATCGTGTTTTCGGTTTCGGCACTTGTAAGCACCTCTTTACAAATCAACATCTTTGAAAAAATGCTATCTTCCGGGAACACTGGTTTTTTAATGTTTCCAATCGTATTTAAAAGTGCTTGGATAAAACTATTCATAATTAAATGGGAAAACGCAAACGTATTCGTTTTTAATACATCAGTTACGTTTTTAATAATTCCGGGGTTTTGTGGGGTTTGCGGGTTTTCAACCGTATTTACATTATTTAATTTAGTTATAAATTGGGGGTCGTTAAGGTTTTTAAATAACTCTTTATAGTTGTTTAAGGTTATCATTATCTTAGTAAGTTTTTGAATATTTAAAACAATATCAAATGGTGGGAAATCGTTTAATATTGACCTAATTAATTTACCTATATCACGACCAAAATCGCTCGCGAATTTTACCAATAATTGCGTGATTTTGGATTCAATTTGGGTATCGTTTAAATCGATGTTCCCTATTATATTTGTTAGTTGGGGTAATAGTTTATTTATTTTGCTTGTTATTAATCGCGGAATATAACAAACTATTGAGGTAATTATATCTTGGTCCATATACTTTATTTATATATTTTTATTTTTCATTTTTTTAAAATCGGCAAAGGATAACGAATAATTTTTATTTACCAAATGTTTATCCACCTTTTTTATAAAATTAAAATTGGAGATTTTTCCCCCTGACGTATACCTATTTATTTTTACTTCTTTATTTGTGGCGTTTATCTCATTATTATTCGACTCGATTTTTACCTTTAATGAGTCTTTATTGTAACTTTTCAAATTCGCAAATACGCTTTTTTTAGTTTCGGGTTCTTTTATGGGGTTTTTTATGGGTTCTTTTATTTGCGTTGGTTTTTTGGTGTCCGTTTTTTTTTGTAACGCCTTTTCTTTTTCTTTGGATGTATCAATATACAAATTTAAACAATTAAACGTAATCACATATTTACGGGCTAATGTATCTAAATAATTATACGGAATCGAATGGTCGCTATAATAAACAAACGAACTTGTCTCCACATTATCGCTATTATAATTAAAACACATAATCACACACCCAATCGGAGTTTTTTCCAAAATGAAATTGTTCTTCAGGGCATTTATTTGGGTTTCAGTCAACTTCTTATCACACGTTTCCAATCGACTTTGGTATTCTTTCAAATATTTATCTTCATACTTTTTTTGAACTACTGGAACTACTACTGGTTTATAATCCTCATACTCGTCATAATCATAATCATTTAGATAATCCATACACTCAAGCAGTTTTTTTATATCTATATCCAGAAAGTTAACCGTCATATATAAAAAAAAATAACAAAAAAACGCAACTACCCAAAATGGATTGGGGGATTCAAAATAACTTGTGTAAAGCATAATTAAATTAATTGGGTTTTGTTGTTTAAGTCTTTTTATTTGAGGTTTTTATTTGAGGTTTTTGTTTTTATTTTTATTTATAGGTTATTTATCTCTTTTCGCCGTTCTTCGAATAATTCTGAAACTTCGGTCGATAAATCCGCACAAGGTATTAAATTATAGGTTGTATTATTTGGGTGTAATACCACCAAATACAAGTCCGTGACCTTCTTCCCGTATTTTTCCTCAAGTATTGCTTTATAGGTGTTTAACTGGAGAGAATAATGCCAGAAATTCGCATCGGGTAAATGACTAATACATTCGGTTAACGCGTATTTATCAAACCCGTTTGTTTTCGCGATTCCTTTACTTCGTTTCCAATCATATATTTTTAATGAACCGTCCGGGTTTTCATATACCATATCTATTGAACCCGACAATTTTAAATCTTCATTATAAATTAACCATTCCGTTCTATAGGGCGTTAATTCGGGATTTTCTTTTACGAATTTTAAAAAGAATCCAAACTCTTCGGATGTATTCAGCGCCGGTTTTCCATCTCTTAAATCCTCTTCATACATTTCAAGCAAATCGGCATGGGTATACTTTAAATCGTTGTTGTTTTCATCCACCAACTCTTGATTCATAAAACACTCGATATCAAAATGCATAATTGTTCCAGCACCCGAAGCTTCCGCGCCGTTTTTATTCCACGATTGTTTTATTTCGTCGGCAGTCATTCCCCAATTTTTATGTCCTTCCTTCCAATTTTTGCCGTTCATCATATTTTTTATCACTTTATCCGTATCAAACTCCGGAAAATGGTGATGGTTATAGGTTGTTACCGACGTATATTTACTATCCGGGTCTGTTAAAATCTTATATATATGACCTTCTTCGTAAAATTCTATATTCACGTCTCGCTCATGCTTGTTCTTTGTTTCCAAAATAGGATATAGTGTTGAGTTTGAACCTGGAATTGTTGTCATTTTATTTGTTGCTAGCATTCATACAATTATTGTTTTAAATCAATTTTATTATTCATATTTTTAAATTATTGGACCCGAATATTAAATTAACCCGTGTCCCCAGAAGTTCCAACATACATAATTAAACACGAATTTTAGGTTTTTTATTCTTCCAACCCTTTTAATATTAAAATTTCTTTTTTTAAGTTTTTAATCTCTTCAACAGCATAAAGTAAAATATTATTCCAATCTATACCTTCCGGTGATTTATCTTCATTATTAGACCAAGTAAATTTAGGATCTGCTTCAAATGCTTCTTCCGCAATTAAACCTGTAAAATGCGTTCCACTATCTTTCCAATCATATTCTCTAACTCGTAGTTTATAAAGATTTGATGAATTACCCGTAAAATCAACTACATTTTCCTTATATTTAATTGATGAACTGTTATATGTAATTTCACCCGTTGTTGCGTTGTATACTAATGCTGGAGTTGTTGCCGCATATCCTCTAACTGGAGTAATATATAATGCGCTTTCCTGTGTTGGAATAGATGAAGGTCTGCTCGAAAGCGCATTAATACATATTGTATTATTAGGCTGCTTAGTATTCTCGTTACCTCCTGCTAGATTCCCAATCGCAACTGAATACACACCTTGCTGGTAATATCCTGCCTGATAACCAATCGCAACAGCACCGGTTCCTTGTGTTGTATATCCCGCCTGATAACCAATCGCAACAGCACCGGTTCCTTGTGTTGACCTTCCTGCTCCAGACCCAATCGCAACAGCACCGGTTCCTTGTGTGTAATATCCGGCATTAGATCCAATCGCAACTGAATTTTCTCCTTGTGTTAAATATGCTGCGTCGTTTCCAATCGCAACTGAATATTTTCCTTGTGAAAAATAACCGGCAAAAGCCCCAACCGCAACTGAATTCGCTCCTTGTGAATATTTTCCTGCCAAAGCCCCAACCGCAACTGAATACGTTCCTTGTGATGAATAACCGGCGTAAGCTCCAACCGCTATCGATTCAAACGCTTGTCCGAAATATCCCGCGTAATATCCAATCGCAACCGTTCCGTCTGTTGCGTTGTGATTTAATTCACCTGCATGACCACCAATACTTATATTTATATCTCCTACAGTCCATGCCGAAGTATTCGAATCCCAATATATATAATCACCATAGTTTGTCCCAGTAATGCCAATTAAACCTGTTGGTCCTGTTTCCCCTGTTGGTCCTGTTTCCCCTGTTGGTCCTGTTGGTCCTGTTTCTCCTGTTGGTCCTGTTTCCCCTGTTGCGCCAGTTCCGGATGATGTTCCATTCTCACCAGGTGGACCTGTTGGTCCTGTTGGTCCTGTTGGACCTGTTGGTCCTGTTGGTCCTGTTGGTCCTGTTGCGCCTGTTGGTCCTGTTGCGCCTGTTGTGCCACCTCCTCCACTTGATGAACCATCCGCGCCTGTTGGTCCTGTTGGTCCTGTTCCAAAACTTATGCCTGTTATACCACTTAAAAATAAAATGGATGAACCCGTTAGTCCTACATCTTGAGAAACAATTAAATGATTTACATTACAGTAATTACTGTGAACTATATTACTATTCGCGGAATAATTGATACCTCCGTATTTTTTAAACGACATTTATATATATATTTTTTAAATTTATTTTACTTATTTAACTATTTAACTATTTACCTATTTACCTATTTTCGAGTAATTCGATTCTGGTTTTTAATAACCTATTTTCTTGTTTTAAATCCTGTATTTCTTTTACAATAAGTCCAATTAATCCCGTATAATTTACGGATTGGAACGATTTGCCGTCCTTTTCACCATCAACCAAATATGGAAAATATTGTTTTACTTCGTGTGCTAAAAACCCTATGTCATTTTTTCGTGTAATTTTATTTTTAAACAAAATCGGGTTTAAATTATTTATGTTGACATCCATTGGAATACTTGTAACGTTTTCTTTTATGCGATAATCGGATGTTGCGTAAAAAGCACTCGCATAACAGTTTCCGGAAATATATACGTTTTGATTACTTGAGTTTCCAATTACAATTGAATTTGCTTGTGAAGCAAACACGCTATTTCCAATAGCAATTGAGTTTGCGAATGATGCGACTGCTTGGTATCCAATAGCAATAGATCCGGATCCTTGTCCTGAGTATCCGGCTTGATACCCAATCGCAATTGAGTTTGAACCTTGTAGCGAATACCCTGCTTGGTATCCAATCGCGATTGTTCCTGTTCCTTGTTGTGAATATCCGGATTGATACCCAATCGCAATTGACCCTGAACCTTGTGAGTTTTGACCAGCGTTTGCTCCGATTGCGATGGCATATGTTCCTTGTGTATTTTGACCCGCGTTTGTTCCGATTGCTATGGCATATGTTCCTTGTGTATTTTGACCCGCATTTGCTCCGATTGCGACGGCATATGTTCCTTGTGAATAATTACCCGCGTAATACCCTAGAGAAACCGCATTAGTTCCTTGATTATATTGACCCGCACCCCCACCAATACTTATATTTTTACTTCCTACAACCCATGTCGAAGTGTTTGAATTCCAATATATATAATCACCATAGGTTGTTCCAGTAACACCAATTAAACCAGTCGGACCTGTATTACCCGTATTTCCCGTCGGGCCTGTTGGTCCTGTATTACCCGTTGGTCCTGTATAACCTGTTGGTCCTGTATAACCTGTTGGTCCTGTATTACCCGTTGGTCCTGTATTTCCTGTTGGTCCTGTATAACCTGTTGGTCCTGTATTTCCTGTTGGTCCTGTATTACCCGTTGGTCCTGTATTACCTGTTGGTCCTGTATTACCCGTTGGTCCTGTTTCGCCCGTTGGACCTGTATTACCCGTTGGTCCTGTATTTCCTGTTGGACCTGTATTACCCGTTGGTCCTGTATTACCCGTTGGACCTGTATTACCCGTTGGTCCTGTATTTCCTGTTGGACCTGTATTTCCTGTTGGACCTGTTGGTCCTGTATTACCCGTTGGTCCTGTATTACCCGTTGGACCTGTTGGTCCTGTATTACCCGTTGGTCCTGTTTCGCCCGTTGGTCCTGTATTACCCGTTGGTCCTGTATTTCCTGTTGGTCCTGTATTACCCGTTGGTCCTGTATTTCCTGTTGGTCCTGTATTTCCTGTTGGACCTGTATTACCCGTTGGTCCTGTATTTCCTGTTGGACCTGTATTACCCGTTGGTCCTGTATTTCCTGTTGGTCCTGTATAACCTGTTGGTCCTGTATTTCCTGTTGGTCCTGTATTACCCGTTGGTCCTGTATTACCCGTTGGTCCTGTATAACCTGTTGGTCCTGTATTTCCTGTTGGTCCTGTATTACCCGTTGGTCCTGTATTACCCGTTGGACCAGTTGCTCCGGTTACTCCTGCTGACGCATAATAACTAATTTCACTTGTTGTTGTATCATAACATAACACATTGAGATATGTTTTGTTTGTTATTGGGGCAACAAAAAACCCGCTATTCCCACTAGTTATTGAACCACCTGTTGCGTTTAAGACAATTGAATTCGCATATGTTGCCGTTGCTTGGTATCCAATAGCAACTGAATATGCTCCCTGTAAACTTTGTCCTGCTTGATACCCAATCGCGACTGCGTATTGTCCCTGTAAACTTAGTCCTGCTTGAGACCCAATTGCGACTGCGTATTGTCCTTGATTACTCTGTCCTGCTTGATACCCAATCGCGACTGCGTATTGTCCTTGTGATTGTTGTCCGGATAGTCTCCCAACAGAAACTGCGAATTGTCCTTGAGAATATTGTCCTGATTGGTTTCCAATCGCAAGTGCGCTGGTTCCTTGAGAAAATGCTCCACAATTAGTACCAAGCGCGACTGCGTTTTGTCCTTGAGAATATTGTCCGGATGAGTTTCCAACTGCTAGTGCTCCAGTACCTTGGTATGTTCTACCTGAGGATACTCCAATAGCAACTGAGCTGGTTCCTTGATAATATTGTCCCGCGTTGTTTCCAATAGAAACAGTGTTTTGTGCTTGAGAATATTGTCCTGCGCTACTTCCAATCGCAACAGCATAAGTTCCTTGATTTGTTTGACCTGCCTCGAATCCAACCGCAACTGCTTGAGACCCTTGTGAACTTACTCCTGCGTTGTATCCAACCGAAACCGCATAAGTTCCTTGTGAATAATTTCCTGCGTAATATCCAACAGCAACCGCGTTTAAACCTTGACTAATTTCACCCGCATGACCACCAATATTTATATTTGTATCTCCAACAGCCCACACCGAAGTGTTCGAATTCCAATATATATAATCACCATAGTTAATTCCAGTAACGCCTATTACACCCGTTGGTCCTGTATTGCCTGTATTACCAGTTGGTCCTGTTGGACCTGTATTACCAGTTGGTCCTGTATTTCCTGTTGCTCCGCTTGCACCTGTATTTCCTGTTTCTCCGCTTGCACCTGTATTTCCTGTATTTCCAGTTGGTCCTGTATTGCCTGTATTGCCTGTATTGCCTGTTGGTCCTGTATTTCCTGTTTCGCCTGTATTTCCTGTTGGTCCTGTATTTCCTGTTGGTCCTGTTGGACCAGTATTTCCTGTTACACCTGTTGGACCAGTATTTCCTGTTACACCTGTTGGTCCTGTATTACCTATTGGTCCTGTTTCTCCTGTTGGACCTGTATTTCCTGTTGGACCTGTATCGCCTGTTGGACCTGTTGCTCCGCTTGCACCTGTATTGCCTGTTGGTCCTGTATTGCCTGTTGGTCCTGTATTGCCTGTTGGTCCTGTATTGCCTGTTGGTCCTGTATTGCCTGTTGGTCCTGTATTG
>Ga0209085_1000394_pt1 | contig 32279 bp, 48 predicted proteins | sample C_131016_EF_Meta_FD_187310 | JGI IMG/M metagenome (GOLD analysis project Ga0209085, IMG submission 187310) | Freshwater microbial communities from Lake Croche, Canada to study carbon cycling - C_131016_EF_MetaG (SPAdes) (version 2) | ecosystem: Environmental > Aquatic > Freshwater > Lake...
AGTGGACGCGAGAGCCAATCCCATGATGAGCGCGACGATGCCATCGATTTTCTCTGTGGATCGGGCCTTGTCGGGCTTGATGTTGCCGTTTGAGTCCGTGTAGAGCGCGACGTTGCCCGCCATCCACGTGAGCACAGGATTCCCTCCATGCCGGAGCCGCTTCTCGTACAGCAGCGATTCGAGGAGCTTGCTCGGCGCGGAGAGAGAGCCTGTGTTCTGTCCAATTCCTACCACCTCAAGCCCCTCCGATTGAAGTTTTGAGGCGATGTTTCCAAGGTTCCACGGGTCGGCTCCGATCTTTCGCACGTTGTGCGTCTGTGCATACGCCACGATCTGAGCGGCCACGGTGTCGTGGTCGAGCCGCGCACCAGGCGTCGTGCGCACAAACCCTTCCCGGATCCACTGCGTATACGGGATCCGGTCCTTTGCTTCACGCTCGGCCACAGCGTCCTCTGGAACCCAGAACATCGGATCGATGTCGTAGCTGCCGTCGGGAGCCTTGTAGAGAAACACGGCGGCCGTGATGTCGCGGTTGCTGGCCAAGTCGAGGCCGGCGTAGCAGGGTCTAGCGTCCAGCTGCTCAAGCTCGCCGCCGCAGGCGGCCCACACCTCCGGTGAGAACCACCGTTTGTCTGTCTCGGTGGGAACGTTGATCCGGTAGCGCGCCCACTGGTTCAAGGCCGATGGGTTCTTTTGGGCCTGGACGGCATCGGCCCGGAAGCTGTCAAGCGAGACGGTGATGCCAAGCGACGGGTTCGCCTTGAACCACTGATCTTCGTCGAACCACTTGGCCGGGTCCGGGTCGGCCGCGTAGATCTTGCCAAAGAAGCTGGGGTCGTGGGCCGGGCTGGCCATCGTCTTCTCGGCATACTGCCACAGCTGCCACCACAGGGCAGTCGGCCGCCGGTCGTAGCCGGCCGTCGAGATCGAGATCACGATGGGCGATCGACGCGCCGCCCCAGCGTAGCGGAGGGCGTCGTAGAGCTTTGTATCTCGCTGGCTGTGCGTCTCGTCCAGCAGAACCGCAGACGCGTTCAAGCCCTCCGCCCGGAAGCTGTCCGCACTGATGACGGTGTACCGCGAGTTGCTCGCTTTGTGGATGATCGTATTCCGGCTGTCGATCACCTCGAGCACGCGAGAGAGCGATGGCGACGCCCGCACCATTGACGCGGCTTCGCGGGCGATGATGCCAGCCTGCGCCCGGTCGGAGGCCGCCGAGATCACCTCGGCGCCGGGCTCCTGGTCGCCCAGCAAAAAATAGAGCGCAAGGGCCGATAGCATTGTGCTCTTGCCCTGCTTTTTGGGTGTGTAGATTGCCGCGGTTCGGTATCGTCTGCGGCCTTGACCGTCTACCCAGCCAAACAGTGGCTCGATGATGTCGCGCTTCTGCCAGTCAAGCAGCTGCATGGGTTTCCCGGCCCATTCGCCTTTGCTCATTACGCACAGCGTCTCGATAAACTTGATGACGCGATCGGCTCGGGCCTGGTCGTAGACGTAGCCCGGCACGGCCTCGGGCCGCTTTTTTGCCTTGACAGATTTGGTCAAGCTACGAGCTCGCCCGGAGGAACTCGTCGAGCGGGTCGATTTCTTTGTTGGCACTTGTCACCACGAGGCTAGTTCTGGAACTCGGCGTCATGCCAAATTCCCTTTCGATCGCCAGCAGGTCGGCGGCGTAGCCGCGGAGAGCGCCGACATCCGGGTTTCCCTTCTTGCCGCCGGCGGCCGTCGAGCTCGAGGCCCCGTCGGCCTTGACCGCTTGGTAGATCTCCACAAACAGGTCGTAGATCAGGCAGTAGCGTTCCAGCGTCTCGCGGTCGACTTCCGAGAAGATGCCGAGGGCCAGCAGCTGCGGCGCGCGGCGGTTCCACATGGCCAGCGCCAGACCGGTCAGCAGCTCGGGGGCGTCGAGCCCGGCGTCGGCCGGCTTGGGCTCGGTCTTCTCGCGGGCCTTTAGGTTCTCCTTGCCGGGGTTGCCCCGCATGATCTTGAGCGCTGTCGGTGCCGGTCGAGGGCCTCGCTTACCCATTTGGAGCCTCCAAAAATGATCGACAACTTTCGGAAATGCGCGCGGAAGTTGCGTGAGGTGTTCCGCTGCCCACCGGATTTCCAAAATGCCCCACCCCCACCTGCCAATCTGACACGCTAGATGTAACCACGTCGGCGCTGCTCCTCGCGCGTTTTTCTTCCATGATCAGCATCACAAAGCGTTTGAAGATTGGCGTCATCATCTGTTCCACCGTCTTCGAGCGGGACGATGTGATCGACGTGTGCTCGCTTGCCGTCGATGACCTTCCCGCATTGTTTGCATGTAAACGCGTCACGTATCAGGATCCTCTGCCGTTTCGCTTTCCAATCGCACGACCGATAGTGCGCCGTTTCTTTCGTTTGTTTCGTTCGTGGCCGCTGTGGCCGCCAACGTGGAATCTCAGCCGGCATGATCTTTCCTTGAGTCGAACAGCATCAGGCGGCGCTGGTGTACTTCTGCGATCCGCTGCGTGATCTCGTCAGGCGTCGGGTCCGCCGTGCGTCTGTTGCTGTGCTTGCCTTGCCCTGTGCGAACGTCACGCAGCTGGTCCCGCAGGCGGCCGTCGAGGATTGAACGCGAGACGCCAATCTGGAACGCGACTTCGTCACGGGTCGCACCTCGAGCAAACGCCGCCCGCGCTGCTGTTTCCTGCTGTTCGCTCAAAAGAGATTTCTCTCCCTTCCGTGGCATCACAGCCTCGTGATGATGATCCTGGTGTATGCGTTCTCGCCTGGTCGTGCGTAACGCCGTGTTACATGGGCGTCGACGATCTGGTCGTCGTCCAGGTATGCAATGCCGTTCAACGCATCGCATACGCCTTTGGCGACGTTGTCCCAGTCGCACTTGACGGGCCGCGACGGTGCCTTGCTGCCGAGCCGCTTGTGAGACGGCGGACGGTCGAACACGGCAGCGATGTCGATCGCCACGTCGCCTTGGTGCGGCGCCACGTCCAGCTGCGTGGCCATCAGGGCGATCGCCTGACGGTACACGTGGATCGGGTGATCCTTTGGCACGTACGCTCGAGCAAAGCCGCCACGCGTCGAGATCCGCGGCCGCGGCTGCGGCACGGGGTTGCCCGGTACAACAAATCTGATCGCGCTGGCCATCGCTCCTCCTTGAGCGACAACCACCGTACCGGGGGCATTTCCTCAGTCTAGCGCGCGGCCATCCAGAGACCGACGTTCGCAAACGCGTAGCCAAAGTACGCAATCGCCAAGCCGGTCTTGCCGTGGTAGGCCAGGTCGGCGGCCACGACCAGATAGATCACGCCGCAAATGGCGATCAGGTGTGGGCTCATGTGACAAATCCTAGGTCGTAATGTTTTTGGGCAGACGTTTCGTCACATTCGCAATTCGCAAATCAAGAAAACCGCCCGGCTGGTGTTTGCCAGCCGGGCGGCGCGGTTCACCGGTAGCGAATCACAGCGAACCATTGACGTTTGGCAGGCGAGTACGCCACGCCTTCCTCGACGATCTGCCGCTTGCCAAAGTAGCAGCAGTTGCGTCGGGCAGACTCAGGCGTCGAGCCGCAGCCGATCCCTTCCGTCTGGGAGCAGTTGCTGTGGACCAGCGTCCCTCGTCTGGCGAGAACCAGGGCGTGATCCTGTGCGGTCACAATCGCGGCCGGGCCGCGCACGATCACGGTCTCTGCCTGGGCCACGGTGGCCACACACGCAATCACGAACAGCGTAAGAAAACGCATAGTCAAATCCTTTCGACTGGGAACCATCCATGCCATCCGGGAACGTCCCGGCTGGTTGTCATCCATGTCCGTCAACCGCCGGCTGCTCGACTGAGGGCAGGAGCCCGCCAGGGCTTCCGCCCTCAATGGTTCCTTGAGGAACATTGAGGACAATTGAGGAATAGGGGTTACACCCTGTGCGCGCGCCGGACACGGGGTGTGCGCGCGCCGGTGACGGGGTGTGTCCGGCGCGCACACCGGGGGTGACCGGGGGGGTCACACTGTGTGACCGGGGGGTGGTCACACTGTGTGACCGGGGGGAGCACGGCTCGTTACCCCCTGTTGGGACGCGGAAACGGTATCTCTGTCGCTTCCCAACCTCCTCCGGCCCAACCTCAATGATGCCAGCGTCGATAAGTTGGGTAAGACCACGCCGGACTGTTGTCGGATGCACTCCAGACATCGTCGCTGCGCCGCGCACAGACATCCTGAACGTACACTTTGCGTAGTCGGCCCAACAAAGCGCCACTCCAAACACCAGACGGCCCTCCGAGCGCAGCCGAGACAGGGCTCCACTGCGGATGATGCCCTCGTGTCGCCTCCGCATTTCGCCTCTGCCGGGCTTTTCGCTTCCTTGCGTCACTTATCACCCCCAGTTGTCAAAAGCCGCCTCGCGGCCAGCTGTAGCGTCTGTGAATGTTTGCAGGCGACCGTCAAACATCGTGTCAGCGTCCAGGCACTGGCCGTGCCTGTTCTTTTTGCAGGCCCACTTCACTGGCCGCAGCCCGTCCTGGTCCTCGCGTTCATCCGCAATGCCAAGCAAAAGTAAGTCAGCTGCAAAGTCGAGCTCGCTGGATTCCTTGCCAATGGCACCGATCCGAGTCTCGGCAGACACGATCTTCGAGACGTTGGAGACCCCGACCACTGCCACGCCGTGCTCGAGCGAGAGCCTCCGCAGTCGACGCACAACGCCGTCTATCTCGGCCCGGCGGTCCTGAGCATCACCAAACTCGACCAGCTGCACGTAGTCGATCACCACCAACCTTGCCTTAGATTGAATCACCTCGGCCTCTATGCGATCGATCAGCAACGGAGGCTTGACGATCTTAAGCCGGTCGGCAATGTGCATAGCCAGGCTGATGACTGAGCCTCGCGCAAGCTCCGTCCTCTGCTCGGCGCTCGACATGCTGACGGGGGCCTGGGATCCGCGGGTCGACCAGTGGCAAATCGCCCGCCTAGCAAACGCTTCAAGCGTCATCTCTCCAAGGCACCAAATAGCAACAAGGCTCCGGTCGTACTCCATCGCGCCAAGCAGCAGCTGCATCGAGAGAGCGCTTTTGCCAACGGATGGTGGGGCCGCTAAAACGGTCAGCCCTCCAGCCGGAAAACCACCGCCCAGCCGGTCAAATGGCTGGAACTGCGTGGAAATAGTCGGCACGGCCTCCATCCGTAGATACTCGTCAAGAGCATCCTGTAGCGTTGGCGTCCGGCTGTCGGTCTCAATCGCACTTGCCGCATCCGACACGGCCCTGGCCGCCTCCGCTATTTCTGCCGGAGACGCGCCACTTTCCACCAACGCAGACAGGTCTTGGGCTGCGCTCTCGGCCTGCCTACGGCTGTAGTCAGCTCGCAGCTCGTGCACGTACCTTTCGGCCCCAAGGCTGTAGGCGCAGAGGTTGGCCTCGCCTTTTTCCAAAACTTCAATCACAACGCCGCGGCACTTTTCGTACTGGTTGTCACGCGTGATGTCGCTCATGGTTGGCTGCTCACAAGAAGACAACACACCACGCACCAGGCGGAAGGCATCGGCCGTGCCTTCGCCGGAGAACATCTGCGGTGTCAGCTTTAGTGACACAGACCGCGCACGGACTGGGTTCTGCATGGCCAGCTCGTAAAGAGCGGTCAGCATGTCAAACTCTGTCTGAATGGCATGTTCCATCGTTTGCCTTCCTCCACTCCCTCTCGCGCCGCCCAGCCTCGTTTACCAGCGTCCGGCCTGTCTGTTCGATCAAACCGATCCGCCCCATCTCTCCGAGCCGCTTGCCCACGCGGTGTTTGTCCAGGTTGCACCGCTGGCCGATCAGCGTCTGGCCCGCCGGCCCGAGCTCAAGGGCCTTGAGGATCCGCCGGTGGTGGTCGGCCTGGACGCCCACGGCCTGGAACGACGCCTGCCTGGAGGTGGGGGGGTCGGTTTTTCTGAAGAGCGGAAACGCCGCTGAGTCGATCTCAGCAAGCCGCCGCTCCCACGGTGTTGCGTCGTGCCAGCTCACCATTCACCTCCGTACTTGCTGCGCATTCGGTCTGCGTACTCGTCTTCTCGCCCGGCCCGGAACGCAGCCGCTGCGTGATGGCTGCCGGGCTCGATCACCAGCTTGGGCAGCTGCTCCTCGAGCACCTTCGCCATGTCGGTCTCGACCATCAGTGGCTCCGCCTGGTCCTCGCGGGCAAGCCGCCTCCTGGCCTCCTCGACCGTCTCGAAATCGCGGACGAACTTCGCCATGTGATTCCTTTCAAAACGGGATGTCGTCAGACCCGCCGCCGCCAACCTTGGCAGCCGGCCGCTTCTTGATCGCGTTGACCTTCCACTGGGGCTCGTCGACAGGTGGCGCGGACTGCTTGGCCGGGCTGAACCCGTTGACCCACAGCTTCTGTAGGCCAGTCCGCGTGTCGATCTTGGGTGAGCCAGCCTTGTCGGTGGCCCGCTTGGTGGTCACGGTCACACGCTTGCCCTTGAGCTCGCTGGAGTCGGCATCCGGTGGCAAACCAGCCGCCGCCATGAGCTCCCGGGCGGCCTTGTGGTCACGCTCTTCGCTCGGGTCAAAGAACTTGTCAAACGACGGCCGGCCGCTGGTCGGCGTGAACGTCATGATCACGGCCTCGCGGGCGCCGTCCTGGCTGGTCCAGTCCTTGGTTCCCGTGATGTCGCAGACGTGGTCACCGTCCTCGAGCACCTCGGTGATGGTCTCTGGCTCGTCGGTATTGAATCGGTCAAATCGCATGGGTCAGCTCCTCGTTCTTTGGTTCGATCTGGTCGTGACGCTTGGCAATCTCCTCGGTCAGGTCGTGGTGCTGGTCGTGGGTGATCTGGCGACGGCTCAACAGCTTGTCTAGTCCATCGCCAATCTCTCCGAGCCTTTCGACGGTCGTGGCTGCCTCGATCGCGTCTGCCGCGCGACGAAATGGCCCATGCCTTTCGTCGTCGGCCTCGGCAGGAGCCGGCCCCTGTACCGCCGGGGCGGTTTTTGCAGACGTCGGCGCCGACGTCACAGGAGCCGGGGTCCCGCACGAAAGCCACGCCGCCAGCTGCTTGCCAAGATCCTCGCCAGCCTCACGGATGATCTGATCCTTGAGCCACGCCGCGCGAGTCTTTGTGATGATCAGCTCGTGATCTTGAGTGACGTCACCCACCACAGTGAACTCGTACTCAAGGCCGTCACGCTGGACCGGCTGGAGGCCCACCTTGCGGACCTGCGTCTTGCCATTCACGGTCTCAATCACGTGCTCCACCTTGGAACGGAGCGTGCAGATGATGTGCAGCTTCGCCCCAAGGATCGCGTCGACCAGCTGGTTGTGTCGTGGAGTTGCGTCTCGCCAGCCTGCAAACGATCCACCACCGGAACGCTTGGCCGCGTTGTCAACAAATTCCAAAATGCCGCCCTTACCGGCCCACGCATGGGAAAGACTGTCGATGATTAACACGTCGTAGCCAGCTTCCTCAGCGTCCTTGATCGCGTCGATAAACTTCTGGGCCTCGTACGTTTCCAATTCGAGAACGTCGAACGCCAGGCCACGTTCTCCGGCGTAGAGGCTGGCAGAGCCGCGCTCCGTGTCGATGATGGCGACACGGCCACCCAGTCCGTGGGCTACTCGCTGGGCCGTCATCGTCTTTCCACTGCCTGCCGGGCCAACAAGCCCAAACCGAAGCCACGCATTGGCTCTCGTTGCTTTCTTGAAACCGCTCATTCCCACCAGCTCCTCGTGTAGGTGACAGAAGATCCGCCGCGGCATCCGTGCCGCAGCGGTGAAAAGTTGCTTCCTTGCTGTGGCGGATCCTCCGCCTCCTCGGCCAACGTCTCCGCCGCGGCCGCCTCCTGCTGCTTGCAGATCGACCAATACGAAACAAAGGCTGCGGCCCACAGCACCACGATCGACGTCAACATCTCGACGGTCTCGTCGCTCATACGTGGCCTCCTTCATCGATCGCCATGTAGGGCCACGCGTCCTCGTCCACGCGACGGGCTCGGGCCACGAGCGTGGGCTCAAGCTCGTACGTGCGCGGGGCCAGCGGCCGGATGGTGCGGATGATCTCGTGAAGCATCCGCACGGCCGCGAACAGCTTCGCCATGTGGTAGGCGTGCTGCTGCGCGCTTTGCCGCTTGGCGTCGGACCAGTCCAGTCGGTGATTTCCTCGCCTGGCCATCCTTGGCCTCCGTGTTTAGCGGGTGGTGAGATCCGAGATCGGCGCCTCCACAATCGCACCGTCGACATCGACGGCCAGGCGATCGCCGCGGACCTCGAGCACGTAGCCGCCCCAGAATCGACCGGCGGAAATGCCGTTCACAAAATCCCCGATGGCCGGGGCAGGGCGGCCGTACACGTCGGCCATCCCGGCCGCGGCTGCTTCGTACTCGTTCTGGTGGGCATCCATGCTCGTTGTTCCTTTGTGGGCTATTTGACAGCAAAAGCAAACACGATCGAAAGCAGGTCATGCACCGATCGTGCCAGCGTCGAGTCGCTCCCGAGATCCTGACCAACCTTGACCAGGGCAAGAGCCATTAACCAACGGTTCCAATCAACTCGATTCACGACGTGCTCCATGACGTTGGCGAGGGAACATAATTCCCTCGTGGGATATTTGTCAACAGCATGTTTTTCGGCTGTTCTGACGCTGGCCTTTAGGCCGATTTCCGGTCGCCTGGGCGACGGCCGCAAAGCTTGCCCTGACGGCGGAGGCCGTCTCGCTCGCTAGCAAGTTGCTGGATCTCTTCTGCATCAACAAGCATGGAGCGGCTTGAGACCTTCTGCGACCAAATTTCACCACGGTCTGCCATCAGGCGGACGTGCCTCTGCGAGCATCCGTAGATGTCAGCCGCCTCGGCCGTGCCGCACAGCTTCCGATTCGGTGGCAGTTTGACTGGCATTTTCATGGCTCCGAGCGTATCGACGTCGTTGGGCAAATCCAGTCGCCCATTTGCTTTCTCGCCTTGCCCCCCCATATGGTTGGGCAGGCGAACTACACCCCGCTGGGCTCGAACCAGCAACCTTCGGTTCCGTAGACCGATGCGCTACTGGAACCGTAGGAACCACCTACTGGAACCGTACGGCAGACCGTGCGGGGTGTTTGACAGGTCGCCCGTCATCCGGAGGATGGCACCACCCAACCGCCGCACGATGCGGCGTGGCGGGCGTCAGAGGGGCCGCAGGCGGCAGTCCCTTTGGCACACCATGAAGTGCCTCCGATGTATTCCCGATCCGGGCCGGCCACGCTTTCAGCGTATGCCGCCCAGTACAACCTCCTCCGCGACGTGCGGCCGGAGACCGTCCGCCAGTACCAGATCACCGCCCGGCTCTTTGAGCAGTGGGCCGGCGGCCCCGTGCAGCTGCTCGAGCTCGACGAGGCCAGCGTCTCGGCGTGGCTGCGTGACTACGCCGCCTCCGGGGTCGTGCCGGAGACCGTCCGCAGCAAGAAGGTCGGCATCCTCGCCCTTTGGCGGGCCGCTGCCGACGACGGCCTGTGCGAGCCCCCTACACGCCGCATAAGGTCTGTACGCGTGCCGTACAAGCCGCCCACCTGCTGGACGTGGGAGGAGGTGTCCGCCCTCCTGACGGCCTGCCAGGGCCTCAAGAGATGGCATAAGACGGGCGTCCGCCGGTCGGCGTGGTTTGACCTGGCCATCAGGCTGGCTTGGGACACGGGGCTCCGCCAGGGCGATCAGTGGCGGCTGCCGGTGGCCGACGTCCGGCCCGATGGGGCCGTCAGCCTGGTGCAGAGCAAGACGGGCAGGCCCGTGATCTGCCAACTGTCCACCTCGACGGTCGAGGCCCTGCGGATCTCGCTTTCGGTGGCCCCGCGGCAGCTGGTAACGCCCTGGCTGTCCAGCCACGAGACGTTCGATGACCAGTTCAAACGGCTTGTAGCAAAGGCAGGCATCCGGCCGGGTACCTGGAAGTGGCTCAGAAGGGCGAGCGCCACCGATGTGGAGATCCAGCGGCCCGGAGCAGCCACGGCCCACCTGGGCCACGTGCCGGGCTCACGGATCGCGGAGCGTAGCTACATCGACCCCGCACAGTTCAGCCGCACAGCCACCACGCCGCGCGAGCTCGTCGTCGCAGCGTTTCAAGGTAGGCAAGGGGGGGGGGGGGGGGGGGGGGGGCAGTCTGATAAGGAGCGAGGCCGGGTAGCCTAACCCTGCTCACACTCCGCCAGACACGCCGCGTAGCCGGCCAGATCCACCGGCGTGTCTTTGCTCTTCGATGGGCCGTGATGTCTCGCAAGCTTGTCGAGGATCATGACCATTGCCCAGTCAGCTTCGGTGAGCGGTTCTCGCAGCTTGTGAGAGAAGATGGCGTTGATCGCCGCCACCGTCCTGGCGAAGTGCTGGCGGGGCGGCCCGTACGTTGCGCGTCGCGCCCCCACGGTGTGGATCGCCGTCCGGAGTAGATGCTCGGCGGCGTTGGTCGGCGTGTCGTCTGGTGCTTTCATGGATCGCGTACTCCTGATCTCTTGAACTGCCAGCAGCAGCCAAGAGGCTAACGTGCCGGAGGTGCCAGTCCACCAACAGCCGGAAAACTTTCTGGCGGCGTATTCCGCTTGCCGGAGATCCTGGTCGGTGAGGATGTGGCTCACGACGTCCGCACCCGCCCAGACGCGATGCGGAAGTTCTCGACGTTGAACTCGCCAGTCTTTGCCACCTGGACGACGGCCGCCCCGTGGTTCCATTTGTTCAGCGGCGCGTATGCCGGCCGCAGGTCGCATAAGCAGCCCGTGGAGAAGCAGACCGTTTCGGCCCCCATCATGTCGGGCTCGCTGTGGATGCTGGTCCTGTGGCCGTGGCCCTCGAGCACGGTGTGATGAAGCCTCATGTACGCCCCGCGTGCCTGGTTGACGGGCGAGCTTATGCCGTTGCCTTTCTCGTGGCCGTGCAGAACCGGCAAGCCACCGCAGGTGATGATCCTCTTTTCGCCAACCAGGTCGATGTCGAGATCCTTGAGGGCCAGCCAGTTGTCGAGGCCCATGATGGGCGACTGCGAGAGCTCTGGGGCGTGCTGGTAAAGCCACTTTTCCCAGCGCTCCTCGTGGTTGCCGGCTTTCGCCACAATCTTGATGTGGGGAAACTCGCAACGCAGCCACCGCAGCAGCTGCTGGACCTGCTCAATCTCCGCCAGGAAGTTTCTGTATTTGGGATTCTTCTCGTGGCGCGAGATCGAATAGAAGTCTGCGAAGTCGCCGTTCAACAGCAACGCGTCAATCTTATGTTCGTGCAAGTGATCCACCGCGGCCCGGAGGGCAACGTCGTCGTGGTACGGACAGTGGATGTCACTCAAGATGCCGATCTTGCCGACCGTGGCCATGTCGTAGGCCGTCCACGGCACGGCCTGCGACTTCGGCATCTCAGCGCCTTGGCCTGGTGCTCGAGCTGCTCGGCGTACGCCGTGATCTGGACTCGCTCGCAGTATTTTGCCTCGCTGGCCAAACAACGCGCGAACGCGAGACCTGGCGGCGTCTAGCGTGATTGCCCCGTTGCTCTGCTCGACCAGCTTGCGGGCGATTGACCGCGACGGGTGATCGGGGAACTGCTTGATCAGATTCAGGGCCGCTTGGCCGATGGCGTCAAGGCTTCCTCGGTTTGTTGGCCCGGTCTTTACTGTTGCCACGCTCCACCCTCCGTGGTGTCGGTTCCGCCGGCTTCTTGAGATACACGTTGCCGTCCTCGTCTGGGCTCAGGCAGCCCTCGACCTGGTCGTCGTCGCCTGGCTGACCGTAGCCCTCTGAGCTGCCAACCCAGAACCGCTTCTGTGGTTTCTTTGCCATCGTCGCCTCCGGCTAGATCGTGGCATCTACAAACCCTTCCAGAGCCGTTCTGGTAACGCCGCCGGGCGCCACCCACGTGAGCGACCAGCCATACGTCCCGACGCCCAGCGTCGACGTCTGGGCGCTGCTCATGGCAATGTTGATTTTGCCGTTGGTTGCGTCAGCAATGGTGGTTGTGAACGTGGCCGCGGTGGCGCCTGTCACGGTTGAGGTGACGATGGCGGATGCCGTGTAGCCAGTCAGCGCGATGTCAAAATCGAGCAGCGACGAAAAGGAATCGCCAGCCCGCCAGCGCAGCTGCATTTGGCCCGGAAGTTGGTCGTACGTGCTCATCAGTAGGTTCCCCCATCGAGCGAAACACCATCAATCGATCCGCCTGTGATGCTGACGCTGCTAGCCGCCTGCGTGGCCATCGTGCCGAGCCCCAGATTCGTCCTGGCTGTGGATGCCGAGCCGAGATCAGACAGGTTGCTCGACGCTGTCAGCTTGCCGGCCAAGCTGTTGGTCACGGTGACGCTAAAGCTGGCGTCGTTGTTCATCGCCGCCGCGAGCTCGGCCAGCGTGTCGAGGGCGCCGGGGGCGGAGTTGATGACGTTGGCCACCGCCGTCGACACAAACGCCGTGGTGGCTATCTGCGTGCTGTTCGTGCCAGCGGCCGCCGTCGGTGCCGTCGGGGTTCCGGTGAGCGCGGGCGACGCCTTGGGGGCGTATGTGGCCGTGGCCGTGGAACTCGTCACGTAGCTGGAAAGCTGCGATGACACATCGACGGCCGCCACGGCACTGGTGACGTACGCTTTCGTGGCGTAGCTGCCGGGGCCTGCAATCGCCACTACCGTGGCAGATCCGCCAGAGCCCTGGCCGATGTACAGGATCTGATCGACTTCCGAATATGCGAGCTCGGATTGAAGCAGCGAGCTGGGCGCCCCGCTTGCACCACCTGTGGCTCGTCGTTTCACGCGGAATGAGCTTGCCATTACCAGTTACCTCCATCGAGTATCGGGTTGTTCTGCCACTTGTTGCTGCCGCCGTACTGCAACACGTCTCCCGGCTGGGCCGACGTGATCTGGACGTTACTTAGCTGCTCGAGCAGGCCGCCGCTGGTGCCTGCCGGTCCCTGTGGCCCCACGCCGCCGGCAATCGTCACCATTGCCGACGAGCTCGCCACGGTGGCCGACACGCCGGCCGCGGTGACGGTGGCGGAGATCGGCTGCGCTGTAACAGTCGCGCTGATGTCGCTCATCTCGCTGGCTCCTCTTGCAGTTCGTCCATTTGTCGCCGCCGCTCAAACACCGCAGTCGCCACGGGCTGAACTGCTCTCAGCACTCGCGGCAGAACCATTGACCAACGCCAGAGGCAAAAGCCGGTGACGGCTGACGTGAGCAGAATGTCGAGGAGGAGGTTTCTCATGAGTCAGGAAACGGAAACGAAGGAACCGTAATCGTGGAGCCCGTGTATCCTCTCGCGTGTGCTGTGATTCTCAAATCGTCAATATTTCCAATAAACCCTTGGCTACTTTTATTGCCGTCCATGCCGATGACCAACTCACCCTGTGCGTAACTCCTTGTGTTAGTCTGCGTGGTGTCTTTTTGCACGCCGTCAACATAACATCGCAAGTTGGTGCCGGATCTTGAAATTGCAATGTGTGACCATGCGTTCATTGGCACACCCGCCGAAAATGTGTGATCAATGGCAGTGCCTGGCCTTGTCACGGAAATGTTATTGCTTGAGTTAATCGCTATACCAAGTCCACCAATCTGGAAGCCGACGCCAATGATTGATGCAAGGCTTGGGGCGGACGTTCTATACACCCAGCACTCCACGACAAAGTCGCCTGAGAAAGCCCAAGCGGAGTTACTTGGAACAGACAGGTAGTCTCCTGTGCCGTCAAACAACGCAGAAGCGCCACCCCATTGACTGCGTGCGGTACTGACCTGCGCATCGCCACTGGCCGTGACTGTTTTCGGCGTGCCGCTGTTGTCCGTGAAAGTAGTGCTTCCGTTGCTTCCGTTCATGTGAAGGAGTAGGCTGACACTGCTGTAATATGAGTCTCCGCCGGCTGTGATAGAATTGCTTGCCGTTGAGTAGCTGCCAATGCCCACCGCGTTCACAGCTGCCGCGCGAAACGTATAAGCAGTACCGTTAGTCAGTCCTGTCACCGTGGCACTCGTCGTGGTGGACGCGGAGCGAGTAAACGTCGTCCATGAAGAACCAGAATTGCTGCTGTACTGCAACGAGTAGTCTGTGATCGGCGTTTGCGCCAGCACCGTAGGCGCCGTCCATGACACAGCTGCTTGCGCATTGCCAGCCGTCGCTGTCACGCTTGTCGGTGCTGGCGGCAGGAATAAATCCCAGCGCGAGTCGCTGGCCGACAGCACGCCGCTAGAGATCGACAGCCCAGAGCCAACGCGCACGCCTCCCAGCGTCGAGCTGCTAGCCGTGGGCAGCGTGTAAGAGCCTCCGCCCAGCGTCACGCTCACGATGTTGCCGCTGGCGTCCTTCGTAAACGCCTTGCCGTCCACCCAGTTGATTGCCAGTTCGTGCGTGTCCAGGTCGCTGGTGAGCGGCACGCTCGACGCGGTGTAAGATCGCCTTGGTTTGATTTTTGATGGCATATGTTAACTCACGTAAGCAGTGATAGTCATTTGTTCGCCAGCGTTAAATGCAAACAGCGCACATCCTAAGTAATCAGAAGCCGGGCTTAAATAACCGCCAGTAGAGGCTGAACCTTTTGGCGAGTTAGACGAGACGTATGTTCCGCTGCCGCTGCTTGGATATTGATAAGAGCCGTCAACATAGAAACGAGCTTGCGCCGAGCCGCTCCATGAAGCCGCCCAGCCCATTTGCTTTCCGTAACCGGGAAACCTTACGGACAACGTGGCTGTGTTTGATTTATAGGTGCCTGAAGAAGGCTGACTCGTGCAAGTGACAACACAAACAAAAGGGCTTGCGCTAGTCCCTAAACCAGATTGCTCAATAGAGAAATAACCAGTAGACGTATTAGTTAGGACTATCTGAATGGCCTTCGGTGTTACCGATGAACCAGAATTAGCAAATGAGAAACTCCCGGTGCCGACCGTATTGGACGCTGCAACTCGGAACTGATAGCTAACGTCATTGGTTAATCCCGTAACGGTCGCACTGGCATCGGCGCCGACTCCGTCAGAAAATGTTGTCCAGCTTGTGCCATTAGTTGAATATTGAACTGTGTAATCCGTAATCGCTGTGCCGCCGGTGTCGGATGGAGCAACCCATGCCAGCGACACCTGAGTGTCGCCAATCGTCGCAGTCACAGCGGACGGTGCGGCTGGGACTTGCAGAGGAGGTGTGATTGACGCAGACGCCGTCGAGAACGCGCCCGCCCCGAGCGAGTTGATGGCGGCGACCCTAAACGTGTACGCCGTCCCTCGCGTCAGAGACGTAATAGTCTCGGTTGTGGACGTGGACGCCGACCGCGAAAAGGTCGTGTATGTCGTGCCGTTTGTCGAATATTGAATCGTGTAGTCAGTGATCGCCGTGCCACCGTCTGACGTTGGTGCAGTCCACGAAAGAGAGACGCTTGTGCCGCTGGCGGTGCCAGTAACGCCAGTAGGCGCCCCTGCGTACGTGCCGACAACGCCAACGTAGTCGCCTCCATCAACGTCGCCGCTGCCAGTTGCCGCAATTGTGATTGTTGATCCGCTGGCAGTCAGCGTCACGTTGTTGCCAGCCGCCAGCGTCAACGCACCAGTGAGGCTATTGAGTGCCGTGACGTAGTTGTGTGAGTGGCTGGCAGCCGCAGCCCCAAGCGTTGACAGAGACGGCAGTAAATGGACGTGGTCGCTTCTGCTGGCAGTCGTGCTGCTGCCGGCAGATGCCGTCCCGAGAGCAGACGGAGTGGCGTCAGAGAGCGATGCACCGCCACCAGAGCCTGCGGCACCGTCAGCACCTCGCGGAATACCAAACGCCAGGGCTACGTTCGCGCCGCCGTTGCTGGGCGTGGCCGTGACGGTTGCGGAGCTGCCAGCAGAAAGCGTCGTGGCGCTGGCCGTGATCGTCGGCGTGACGCCGTTTGTGCCGTTCGTGCCGTTCGTGCCGTTCGTGCCGTTCGTGCCGTTCGTGCCAGCGGCACCCGTCGCGCCGCGAGGAATCGCAAACGCCAGCGTCAAGTTGCTGCCGCTAGTAGTTCCGGTGACGGTGGCATTGCCGCTATCCAGCGTGGTAGTGCTTCCAATCAACACTGTCGTCGCTGGCCCAGCCGGAATGCCGATATCGAGCTTTGCAGCGTAGGCCGTGCCGGCGTCGTTCTTCACGTACGCCTGCGATCCAGCAGCGAGAGTCGTCACGCTGTTGATTGCCAGCGTGCCAGAAACGACCGTAGCGTTTCCAGGCGAGACGGTGCCGACAGCGACGTTCACCGATCCGCCATTGCCAACGGTGGCGGTGTACGTGCTCGAGCTCGTCGCAGTGACGTTCGACGCTCCGGCATTCGTGACGGTGACGTTGATGTCGCTCATGGGGCTGAGACAGTCACGTTTCCGGAAAGGATGGTTCGCGTGACTCCGCCCGTGGCCACCCACGTGAGATACCACCGGTACGCCGTGCCGGGCGTCAGTGAGGCCGTCTGGGCCTCAGACAGGCCAATGGTGATGGTGCCGGTCGAGGCGGCCGCCACGGTGGTGGCGAAGGTCGAGGCGTCCGCCCCCGATCGGCTGTACACAGTCGAGACGGCCGATCCGCCAGAAAAGACGCTGGTTCCAGATGGGTAGATTCCGGCGGTCAGCGAATAGCCGGTGATGTTCTGGCCCAGCGTGATAGCCACGTTGAACTCGTCGCCGGCCACGAAGACCAGGTCCAAGGATCCGGGCAGCTGCGAGACGGTGACGGCGGCCATATTGCGTCCTTGCTGGGTGGCGACCGGTGAAATCCTGCCACACCCACCCGCTCAATCAAGACGCTGGGGGGGCGGTTCTCCGGGCGTTGGCAATCGCCCGTCGCACAAGCAGCCTGCCCGCCACGTCGAGAAACGGCAGCCCGCGAGCTGCGGCCTCGGCCCGCATGACGGCAACGACCTCTTCAATCCGCTCAGGCTTGCTGCACTCGTCGCAGCCCCACTGATCCATCTGCTGTGCCTTGGCGCGGCATTGGCAGGTTGGCGCTGGCTCGATCCCAAACCGTTTCAAGAGCTTGGAGAGTTCTGTGCCGGGGCCGTGATCGGGCGGCTTTTGTTCTTGCGGAATGCACTCGCACGGGCCAGCAAAACACGGTCGGCCACACACTAAGCATCCACGGTGCAATGGGTGAGGGTCACAGAGACTCATTTTAAGATTCGCCTATTGTGACTGTGCCAACAGATGTCCATTTGCTCGCGCACGAAGACGAAGACGAGCCACCGCGGTATCGGTAGAGCGTTGCACTGCCGGAATAGCACCCGGCAGCAGGGCTCCAGAAGTTTGCGTCTGTGCATGGAGGGCCGCCATACCCTGTGGCAAGTTGATTTTGACCGTCTGTTGCAAACGTTCCTGTCCTGTCGGCCGTGTCAATAGTTGCTCGCCACGATGCCTGCCCGCGAATGATGGAGAAAACAGCAGAGGACACTAGCGGCGCAACGCCGTTCTGATATTGCAACTGCCAGCACGACGCAGAAACGCTTCCCACACCGACATACGTGCCGCAGTCCTGTAGACCGTACAGTTGAGAAGGAGGCTGTAAACTTACGCCATAACTGCCTGATATGTTGACAACGCACTGGTCTTGGTTTATAGCGCCAACGCTGTCTGTTACTGTGATTACACGCACACTGGGGGCAGCACCGTTGCATCCCTCGCGCAGCGGATAGCAACACAACAAATCATTGCGAAAATACGGTGAAGCTCCTCCCGGGCATGATTCACCTTCGCCAAAAAACACTCCGCCGGCCCTTGCGCAGGCACACGAGGGAACAACAGAACAAGTCAAGTTAACGCAGCAAGCGCCCATCTTGCATTTCTCAAGGCACTCTCGTTCGGTGGCATATTCACCAGCAAAACTTTGTTGCGTGACGCCCACAGCAAGCTTTTTAACGCAAACCATTTTTGTCCTATGCCGGGAACGTCAGTTTCCACGAAAAAGAAAAGTCACTGGGACTAGCAGGCGGACTATCAGAATATGTAACCGTAGCAGTCGCTTGGGACGATACTTCTAACGCTCCAGATGCCGTTTGTCGTCGGCATATGGTGTCATTCAAAAGCATATTGGCTGAAGTGTATCTTGCTCCCGCCCTAGCCCAGTAGATGTTGCTGTCAGGTCTTTTGTACGGAAAATCGTGCGAGACAAATAGCTTCTGACCTTTCAAAGAAATGTTTGAAAAAAATGGATCATTATTGCCTAAGAGATAGGATGTGTATTGATAAAGGTTAGTTTGCGTTTCCAAGATACAACAGGTATCACCGTCAGCGTCGCTAAACCCATAAGAGCTTCCTGCGTAAGAGGTGGCAACCGCATCGATCAGTTCATATTTTCCATTCAGAGTCCAAGTGTTGCCGCGTTGTGTGTTTGAAAAGACAGGAGCACCACTGATTTCAACTGTTACGCTTGCTGGATACGCCACCGATGGGGAAGCGCCAGAGCAATCGCACTGGCACACCCACTTTGTCTCGCAACACGGCCCACAGCTTCCGCCGAGCATTAGCCGCACTCCGCTGCAATGAGAATCCACTCACCGCCAACGTAGGCGATCGCGCACGCTTTGGTTCCGCTGCCGGTGACGTTGGCAAAGTAGTTCTGCACGCTGCCATACGTGACGCTCGACAAGATCGCGTCGGTGACAGTCTTCGTGGACCCCTTGTTCCACGGTGCCGAGAACGTGCCGCGAATAATCGCATCGTCGCCGGCGGCCGTTCGCAGCTGCGTTCGCTCCATGTCTCGGCCGCCACGCTCGTGAGCCAGCACAGCTCGAGCTATCCGCTTGGCCGATGCCGGCGTGAACGTCACGCTCCGCCCTGATTGTCGCGGAGGCTTGGCCATCAGGAGGGCGTCCCAAATACGGAGAAGTTGGTTTCTCTGTACGCCTTGAAGTTCAGCACGTCCGGTTTCTGGCCGGCGGTCTTGGCCACGCCGTTTGATAAGGCCACGGGTTGGCGGACTGGCTTTTTGTCTGCTCCCACCACGGAAGCCCTTTTCGACCCGGAGATCGTCGGGCTGCCAGAGGAGTCAACCAGCTGGTTGAACCCTACGTCCCATGGTGCCAGATCCCACGTCTCGGCCCGGTAGCGAAACTCCCAGCTGGTCTCCCAGTAGATCTTGGTGGCCGAGCCGCTGGTGGCCGATACAGTCATTTCTTTTTTTGTCGCGCCGCGAAACTCGACCTTCCAAGTCCTAGCCGGGTACCCATTCCAAGTTGAGGAGTTGACGGTGTTGGACTGCGAGGCTGCAATTGAGGACCAATCGGTGTTTGTATAACACTTCGTCAGTGTCAGCGCGGCATCGCTCGCCTCGATCTCCAGTCCCTCAAGCGGATCCCCGGCGCTGTTGACAATTGGTTTGTCGTCTTTGTCTTTGAACACCGGCACGGTAGTGGTGCTGCCGGTGGCCTTCCAATCGTCCTTCGGCATCCCCGTCGTATTGTCGGGCGTGTTTTCCTTGGGCGGGATGTAATATTTGACAGTGATAATCCAGAACATGCCGACGCCGTCTTCGTCGGACAAGTCAAACTCCATTGCTTTATGATCCGCAAAATCCGGATGCCCGGCCCCAAAGACAACGCCCGGCGCCCGCGAGATTACCACCTTCGATGTCTTTGGATCGTCGACGCGGATTCGCCATTTACGTGTAAACGTGAACGACTCGCCGTACTTGCCGGAGAGGCCGGTTCCGCCGATTACTTCTTCCACTTTTACAACTGCCATTACGCCCCCGCCAATTCCATTATGTCCTGGCTGTCGCCCTCCGACAGATCGTCGTGGATCTGCTCAAGGACGTGCAACTGCTTCTCTTGGATCTCGTCGCCGCCACCACGCATCAGTCGGAACATCTCGCTGATGCCTTCCTTCGATCGGCTGTCCACGGCCTTAAGGGCCTCGGTGCTTTGGCCAACGGCCGCCACCTCGCCCGCTGGCTTCTGATCCTTTGCGGCGATCGTCTGAGGGCTTGCTGCGTTCTTGGCGGCTGCGTCCGCCTTGGCCTTGTCGATCGATTCCTGAAGCGACATCGCCAGGGGGCCTTTCTTGGACTCGCCGCCGGCTGCCTTTGGGCCACCCTCGCCCGTGAGCGCATAGTTAAAGTTCTTGGCAGCCGATGCCGCCGCGGCTTCCATGTCTGTGCCAAGAGAGCCGCGGAAGGCGTCCATGCCCGCCACGGCACTGTCGAGCGCCGCAGACTCGTAGCCGAGCATCCCGGCCGCTTCCTTGATCCCTGCAAGGATCATGGCAAAGGGCGTCACGATCCCCAGCATGGCCGCCGCCAGCCCGGCCTTGAACGCATCGCCAACGCCAGCAAAGAACGCCGCGGCCCGGTTGGCGTACTCCCAGACGGCAATCCACTGGACGCCCACCTCGCTGGCGTATTCCCAGAGGCTCGTAGCCCCGGCAACGAAGTAGTCAGCAATCCCTGCAAAGTAGACAGCAGCGTTCAGGATGGCATCGCCAATGAACTGGCCAATGTTGGCGCCGCCAACGTTGCCGATCAGATCAGTAAACGTCGTGGTCACGCCCTCAAGGGCCGGGGCAAGGTATGCCACGACTTGCTGAACAACGCCGGCCACAGCCTGCTGCGCCTTCTGGAACGAGTCGCCCATCGAGTCGATGCTGTTGGCCTGGTCCTGCGTAAGAGCCAGGCCGAATCGCTCGGCCTCGCGGGCAGCGTCACCAATCCCGGCAGCGCCCTCCTCAAACATTGGCAGCAGCTCGCCGCCGGATCGCCCGAACAACGCCACAGCCAGGCGGGCTCGCTCGGCTGAGTCCGGCACGTTCTTAAGCGCCGCCGAGATGGCCTGGAACCGCTGGGCAGGGCTTAGGGCTCCCAGCTCCTCCACGGACAGGCCAAGAGCACCAAACGCCGCCTGAGCCACGCTGGAGCCGTTGGCGGCCTTGGCAAAGTTCACCTCCGCTTTCTGGGCTGCGTTGCCCACAGACTCCATAGACACGTCGGCCAGGTTGGCCGCGTGGGAGATCCCGGCAAACTCTGCGTAGGTCATGCCAAGGCGGATCGACAGGTTGCGCGTAGCGTCCACCACGCCGGCCTGGTCGGCCCCGTAAGAGATAAGAGACCTGGCAGCATTGGAGACGGCCGAGGCCACAGACGAGAACAACTGAGCCGCCTGGATGCCGATCAGTGCGTTCAGCTTTGAGTTGACCTTAGCCAGTGCAGTCTCGGCACCGCCAAGGGCTCCCGAGAACTTGTTCGCCCCGGCGTTGGCCTGGCGGAGCTCGTCGTCTGCCTTGCTGACTGCGCGGTTAAACGTCTGCTGGTTAATCGCACCAGCGGCCAAGAGCCCACGCAGCTCCTCGAGCTTATTGCCGTGCCGCTCCTCCGCTGTGGCAACGTCCGCAAACACGGCGGCGCCACGCTGGTGAACGTTGACCATGTTTTGAAACGCGGCCTCTTGCGCTGCCGTCACGCCGGTGGCGTCGTTTAGCTCCTTGCCGGCGTTGGCTGTGGCGCGCGCAAACGTATCCTGCGAGATCGTACCTTCTCGAAGAAGCGAGCCCAGTTCGTCCGTTGCCCTTGCGTGTTTCTGCTCTGCCGTTTCGTGCTGTCTCGTAACGTCAATTCCTCTTGCCACGGCAGCCGACATGCGGGCGGCCTCGGCCGTAATCATGTCCATCTTCCGCGCAAAGTCTGCTGCCGAGATTGCACCGCTTGCTAGCCCGGCTTGCAGCTTGGCAGCCATCGACTCCATTGTGGCTAGCTTTGCTGATGCTCGTGCAGCTGCTGGACCAACGTCGCCAACACCTTGAGATCCAGCGTCCCGCAAAACCTTGAAAGCAGACGAAAGTTTGCCGGCCTCGCCGCCCATCTGCTTGAACGAGCGAACAGCATCAGCAACGCCGCTTTTGAGCCCGCTGGTTGAGGCGGAGAAGATCGCAGCGACTTTGCCGATTGTGGCCATTTACTTGCCTTGCGCTTCCAGCTGCTTCTTGAACTGCGGGATCTTCTTGAGCTCGGCCAGCATCTCGGCCTCTGTCTGCTGCTTCTCTCGGAAGCTTGGAAGAAACTTGTCTTCGCTGTCGGGTTCAATCCGTCCACCACTGGCCACCAGCGCCGCCCGGCCACTTCGCCGCCAATCGTCGCCAAACGGCTCAACCCGCCAGTAGGCCATCCACCTTTTGAGTTGCCGAACCGTAATCCGTTTTTTCAATCGATCAACGTTCCACTCTCCAACCTGGAGCCCGAGCCGGTGGATGAACAGATCCACCGCACCGGCCGGGCTCCTTAGTTTTTTTCGAGCTCCTCGATTTCCGTATCGGTGACGCTCAATAGTTTGGTGCCGGCCTGCCAAATCTCGTGCAGGGCCGCCGCGCTTTTCTTGCCAAGCCTTGGAATGTCGGCATCGGAGAAGAGCCGCTTGCCGTCCTCGTCACAGACCAAGAGCGAAGCCAGCTTTGCCCGCCAACTGGCCCGCTTGTTGGCGTTGGCGGTGCAGAAGATCTCCCAATCGTCACGCACGTCGGCGGTGGGATCCAGGAGCCAGACGTCTCGCTTCCACGCTCGCACGGCCAGCTTCGTCGGCTTCCGCAGATCGTCCAGGTCAAGCAGTTCTTCAGCAGTCAGTGGCATAGAGCCCTCCGTGGCTTAGTAATAACCACTGAATTGGAACGTCATCGTCCATTGAATCAACTCGCCTGCCTTGATGTCGCCATTGAGATCGATGGCAAACCCAGCCCCGGAATACAAACCACCAGACCAGACAATCGCCAGCGTCCCCGTTACGCCGATCTGGCTCAGGCTCAAGGTCGGATTGCCAAGAAACCGGACCTGCACCTGGCCGGGCTCCATTGCGGAGACGTTGTATTGCCGCAGAACGCGGGAGTCGGCGCCGCTGCCAAGAACCGGACTGTTGGCGCTTGTCGTCTCGTGGACGTTGCCCGTCTGCCAAGACGGCGACATCGACACGTAAGTCCCGAGCTCCACGCCATTGAATAGCAGCGTAGCGCCCTGGCTGTCCTCGATGTACGGCATGGCCACCTCCCGGCGGTCAGCTTGTCATCTTGAGCGACAGGTTGCCCATGACCAACTCGCCTACGGCAGCGGTAAGCTCAAAGTCCTCGCAGAATGCGTTCCCTGTTACGCCAAGCGTCGAGCAGGACACTGCACCAGAAGAGCCAATCGTCGGAGCGGTCGTGCCAAAGTATTCGCACGTGATCGTGGTGTTGTCCTTGAGCGGAGCCGCCTGGAGCTTGCGCATGGTTCCGGCCGCCTGAGACAGTGGCGTCACATCGATCGTAGCCTGGGCAACCTTTACTTTGACGTTCTTTGCCAGGAACGTTGCGCCGTTAAACGTAAACGTTGTCCCCTGACTGTCTGCAATCGTGGCATCGGTTGGCATGATCACTCACTCCATCGGATTTGGTAGCTGTGCTCGACCATGTATGTCGGCTTGTCCTGCCCGTTGAAAAAGATGGGGTCGCCGTCTCTTTCGTCGTTCAGGAGTACAGACGTGATTGTGGCGCCGTTTGCCGTGCCGTTGAAGTTGACAAGCGCGACGCGGACCTGGTCGGCCAGCGTCTTCACCTGCGAGTAGGTGTCCGCGTAGATTTCAACGGTAAAAGTTCCAGCCGGCGGGAACGCAACGCCGGCAACGCCAAGGGACTCACGAGACGTGGCCACTCTGGCGTAGACCACAAACGGCACAGCCGCCGACTCCGGCACCACCTGCGGGTAGGCCGAGCAGCTGGTGGCTGTCTCGATCGCGGAGCGGATCCATGCTTCGGGTGATGCCATTTAGCCCGGCGAATAGCCGCCCCCCGCTTCGTATTTTCTGGTCGGGTTCAAATTTGCTTCCAGTTCTCGCGTTGCCTTTTCCAGCGCCGCGCCCATCTCGCTCGCAAGACGCTGGGCGGATGGCTGGCCGTACTCGGCCATAGCCCTTCCGATCATGTCGTACCGAGGCCCTCCGGCTGCCGTTCCGTATTGCAGCCATATTGCCTTCCGCGACTGAATGCCAGCCTTGTAGCCCAAAACGCCCCACACAAAAGCGTCCCAGTCGGAATTTCTGCCAGTGAACCCAGCCCTCGCCGTAACCGATCGCCTCAAAGCCCCTGTAGATGTTGAGCCTGCCCTTTTCCTGCCTCTCCTCATTCCAAGTGGTGGAGTATGGCGACGAAGGATAGGCACGCCCTTTTGCAAGCAACGCCGCATCGCCGCCTGCATGTGCTTCTTAGCCAAATGTTTTGGCAAAGCCTTGTAGCGGCTCATTAGGGCTTTTATTTGCTTGTCGATGTCGTACGCCGTTGGATCAAAAGACGACGTATTGAACGATAATGCAATCATGTCACTTTCTCCTCGCAGGCCAGCTCGTGCTCTTCCCGGCGGCCGTGCTCGACCACCGACGAGATGTAGAGGATCCGGTTCGACCTTGAGCTCCACCGCAAACGCATCTTGCCCGTCAGCCCCGGCATGAACCGCATACGGATGGTGTGGGTGGCGTTGCCTGTTGTTTGCTTGCGGATCTCCTGCTCGGAGTAGCTGACGGCCCTGATCGAGGCCCACCGCTTGCCAAACTCAGACCACGTCAGCGTTGTCTCGCCCAAAGCGTTCCGGGTCTCGGTGGGGGCCTCGACCACCACCATTTCGGTGAGGATGCCGGCTGGGAGCATCAGTACAGCCCCGTGGTGGATTCTGCGGCCAGGAGCATGTCAACGCCCATCGGTAGCTCGACGGCATTCATGCCGGTTGTGAGCACCGCTTCGCGGTTTGCCCAGAGGTGGCCGATCATCAGCATGATGGCCGACTTGAGCGTCGGTGGCACGGTGGCCGGCGTGGCCTGTCCGGCCCAGTAGGTGACGACGATTTGAGAGTTGTTGCCGGGGTCGGTCAGACGGATACGGTTGGGCCGCGAGTCGGCGTCGACCGTGTACGTGGCTGGGTTCAGCGTCACGCCGCCGGCGGTCACAACCACGGGGTGCGTGCCGTCAACCAGGAGCGGCCCGCAGGCGAGCTCAAGCGTGTCGCTCCAACCCCACCAGTTGCTCTCGTGTCGGTTTGAAAGCAGGTCGAGCGGGTCCGCAAACGTCGCTTTGAACTGCGTGGCCATCAGCGTAATGCCAAGCCGACGCTCGACAAGCCGCCTGCCGGTGGCCACCAGGGCCATGACCAGGGCGTCGTCGTCGTTGAAGTCTGGCAGGATCCGCAGCTGGGCCTTTGCTTCGGTCAGGCTCACCGGCTCGATCTTCGGCTGCGTGATCGGCACAGTGGAAACCGGATGCCGCGGAGAAGGCACCCCGTAGGCCATCTGGACCGGGTAGAGGTACGGGTATGGCATCTGGGCCTCCTAGCGTCGATCGGCCGTTCTGACGTTCACGTGGGCCGCCACGGCGGCTTCCCGCCGTTCCGTTGGCAGCAGGTCGCCCTGAGTCTCTGCCGTCGCTATTCCCGACTTCACCAGCTGCTCGGCCATCCTGGCTGACACTTCGACCACCTCGCCGCGTCGGTAGCTTCTGTACTGCTGGAGGAGTCTGATTTTCATATGGTCACTACATGGCACGGGCCGGGCCGCGAGGAGAACGGCCCGGCCCGCGGGGAGCGTGGTCTCTGGTCAGTTTCAGACGGTGGCCTTGACGAGCGAGGCACCGAACTCTGGAGCGTGGTTCAGGATGCCGAACCGCTGGATGCCGACGAACAGCGTGGCGTTCTTCCTGATCAGCAGCTCGCGGGCTGCGGTGATCTGGAGGCCGGCAGGTTTCATGGCGATCGCCGTGGTGAAGTTGAAGTCACCGTAGATGGCGTAGACGTTCGCGGGCATGTTGTATGCCTTGCGGACGGTCGAGCCCCACAGCTGGGCCGTGGTGGCGTTGACAATGTTGGCGTTCAGCAGCGTGGCCGAGACCTTCATCACCTCCGCCCAGCCCGCCGCACCCACAACCCAGCTGGGGTTGATCGCGTACGGGTCGATCTTGCCGACGATGTCGGCAAAATTCTTCACCGTCGTGTCGGCGGTCTTGGCGACCGTCACCACGTTGGAACCGGAGTTGTAGTCGGTGATCCCGGCGTGGAGGCCGCCGATGGTCACGCCGCCCGATGAGTAGCCCTGGAGCCATGCCTTGTCGATGCTCTTGGCGTAGCCGTAGGCCAGACGGCTGGCAACCAGGCCGGCGACGTCCACCGGGCTGTCTTCGATCAGCGTGTTGCTGACCGCGACACTGGTCCGCCAGTCGAGCACGTTGCAGGTTGCCCCGCTGGTGCTGATGTCGGTGTCGCTGGTGTCGGTGTTCTCGGAGACCGGGGTGGCAACAATTTCGCCAACCTTGGGGAACGTGATCCGATTGGACTGCGTCTCGAACGTCGAGGCGACCTGGAACGCCACCGATTGGTACTTGAGGATATTTATCACCGCGTTGTAGAGCTGGGTGACGACGTACTCGGAGCCCTTTGCGTCGTACGTGCTCGAGGTCTCGCCCATCGCACGGGTCTCGCCTCGCATCAGGCCGCGGAGGGCAACGCCCACATCTCGGGCCTCCTTCCGCGAGCCGAAACCGTAGACGGCGGCCGCTTCGGCCCGGTCCACGGTCGGCGCTTCCTTGGCGACCAGGGCGTCGCGGTGTTCGCAGGCGTCGGTCACGGTCGACCGCAGGCTCCGCAGCCGGGCGTCGAGGGCCGACTCGCGGGCGAGCTCCGGCTCGATCTGCTCGGCACGCTTGGCGGCCTCGTCGATCCGCTCCGCAATCGTCGCAGCCTCGGCGTCGTCCTTGGGCGCGACTGCCCGGAGCTCTTCGATCTGGCTGGCGAGCTTGGCGGCTTCATCCTGGAGCTGGCGGCGCTTGAGCGACATTGCGAAATCCTTTCGAGTGGTGAACGGTGACGCAATTACTTTCCTGCGGAATCCGATTTCGTTGAAGCTGGTTGCTCGGGTTCGTACTTTGAAAGTACGTCGGGAGTCATCGCCGCATACGCGTATGCCACCGCCGCGGCTGCCCGCGGTGGCTCCTGATCAATCGCAGCCGGATCGGCGGACCAGCTCGTTAACAGCGAGAGCAGATAGCCCCACATGGATCACCGTCCTTTCCAAAACTTATCAGCTATGCCGCCAACCGCGCACGTCGTGGCGGCCATAATCGCAAAGGTCAAAATCAGCTGCCCGCCCGTATTGCTGTCAACAAATCCCCACACCCCGGCTAGGCCAAGAACGGCACTGGCAATGGTAAGACATACAAGAATCATGCCGGTTGTCTGATTCAGTTTTTGAGAGCCCCACATCTATCACCAGCCTTTCCCGTGATCGAGCACGCGGTTGCCATCCTTGTCGAACGCCTGAGCGTGATAGACCAGGTTCTCGGTGGGCTGCGGCTGTGGCTCGGCGGCCCACATCACCCACAGGCCAACGCGGGCAAGCCGCTGGATGAACCGCAAAACCGGCCTCTCGGGCTGGGGCTTGATCGGGCTGTACTCGCTCGTGGCTGCGCACCACGTCACGGCCACGGCCACCAACACGGCAATCGAGATCTTTCGCAGATCGGAGTTGGTCATTTGTCATCCTGCCAGATCGAGTAGATGAACAGAACCACACAGGCCCCAGCCACGGAGCCAACAAAGCCGGCTGGGTGGCCGCCAAAGGGGATGCCGCCCACGAATGAGCCGATCACGCCGAGCACGATGGTCGGCACCCAGCCGGCAGGACATTTTCCGGGCAGCAGCCACTTGGCCACGCCGCCGGCAATCGCACCAAAGACGAGCAAAAGAATTAGGTTCATTTGGCCATCCAGTTTCCGTTGTGAAGGTCTCTGTATCGGAAGCCGCCGACGGAGCCGATTGCGAAGCTGTCGCCCTGGGCGATGATGCTGGTGGCGTCGGCCTTCGAGATCCAGAACGAGCCGTCAGGCTGGTCGGCCGGCCATTTGGGACCGCCCACCCACCTGTCGTTCCAGCTGTTCAAAATCAATACGCCATCGCGGCCGCTTGTTGCTGCGTGGCGACAGGCAATGGCAACCATGCAGTGGTTCCAAGTTCCGCCCCTTGGCAAGAACCCGTCTTTGTCTCGGACGTTGGTGGCAGCAAACCCAACGTTTGAGCAGACAGGCACGGGATAGCCCGATTCAATGCTGGCCACCAGCGAGTCGTAGTCGTTGATCTGGGCCACGGCCGTGGCTGTGTGCTGGTGGGCCAGTCGGGCGAGCTCGAGCGGCACGCCGCTGTTGCCCCACTCGCGCGAGAGCGGGATCGAATACTGCGACAGGTCAATCGCCCCGTACTTCTCCCGGTAGAGGATCCCGCCGACTGTCGGGTCTTTGCAGCGACCAGCCACCCACCGAGCAGCCGCACCGCCATACGAGCCATCGGAGTAGCCTGCAAACGTCACCGGAGGCAGTCTGCCGGCCGTCCGCGATCCGCCGTAGATCGACTCGGTGGCCGGCATTTTGGGCGGCGCCGGTAGCTCGCCAGACGCCCACGAGACCGATTGGCCAATCCAGCTTCCCATGCCCCAACCAAAGCTGACACAGGAACCGTGGTTGCCTTGGTTCCACGGCGCGAACGGCTTGCCGTACACAGCTCGGCTGGCCTTGTCGGCGGCACGATAGAGGAACGTGTCGACGCCCTTGGCTTTCTCGACGGCCTCGGCCCCGGCTTGGCGGAAGTTTGGCTGGTCAAGCTCGGAGAGGAACTGCTTTGTGCCGACCGGATCTGGCACGTAGCCGTAGTTGGTGTTGCCAGTCACCACACGCTCGGCATGGACCAGCGCCCTCGTGGCCATCCACGCGGCCACGGCAACGAGCACGCCGCCAAGAATGGCTCGCCAGCTCATCGGGTCATAGATCAGCAGGTCGCCGTTTTCATCGCGCGGCATCGGTGGCAGCCCTCCCCACGTCCCGGAACGCAGACACCCACGCCATACGCTGCTCCGCCGTCAGCGGCCCGCCTGACGTGCCGGCCGCCTGGTCCAAGTACGCTTTGACGGCATCCCGTGCGTGGGGCTGCCGCGCACCAAGCGACACGCCGCGGAGCCGGGCCTCGCGGGCCGCCAGGCGGAGATCCTCGATTGCCGCCCCGGTCTTAATCCGTGGCTCTGCCTGGCCGGCGTCGTACTCGAGCACGTTGGCGAGCTCGTCGCACAGAGCGCCCAACATGGCAGCGTCTTGGCTCGCCGTGGGGCCGATGAACTTGCCGCGAAGCGTGAACAGGAGCGGGGCAGGGGGGGCCGGTGGCATTGGCTGCTGGTCCTGGCCAAAGTGCTCCAGCCCAACCGCCACAACGCAGCCGGCGGCCATCGCCGCGGCCAGCATGTAGCGTGGCTCAATGCCCTTGGCGTTGGCCCGCAGCTTGGCAAACTCGGCCACGAGCTGCGGCCAGAAGCAGACAACGGCCGCAGCCGCGAGGATGATCATGTACGTCATGCCTGTGCCATCCTGACAAGAGGGAGAAGGGCCTCGACGGCACCGCCGGCCGCGAGGAGAACCAGATTGCGAACGGCCGGGCGAATGGCCCACCAGATCGGCAGGAACGTCTTGGGGACCGCCAGGATGGCCACAGCGTCAAACAGGTCGGCCACGGCCTGGACGCACCAAGCCTTCTTGTCTGAGTTGTCGGCCGGCAGCGAATCCGCAGTGGCGATGACAATCCGCAGAAGCGAGATCGATAGCTCGGAGAACTCCGCCACCGTCAGACCGTTTGACGCAGCCGCGATAGCAGCGCCGACAAACGCTTGGACCCTCTGCTCGAGGTCGTAGAGATTGTTGGCAATCGTGTTTGGTTGGCTGCTGATCATTTGCGCCTCGGCTTTGCCCAGATCTCTGCCAGTGGCACTTCTCGTTTCCGACGCTCTTGGCATTGTGTGCAGACCACGTACTGGAGTTGCACGTCGCCACACCGACGGCTTGAATCGACACGCATCCTCTCGCCGCAGGCGCGGCACTTAGCCGGCGACATGCCGCAGCCTCGCAATGGCAAGCGCCCCGAGAGCACGCGACGCTGCGAGCTTGGTATTGGCGCTCAAGAACCTTTGAACCGGTCCATCGACAGTCGAGGGCGTATCGTCAATCCAGACGTCGACTTCGTAGCCAGCCGCACGGGCCGCGTCTCGCTTGTTGGAGTCTGGGCCGGCAAAGATCACGGCCGCCAGGTCGGAGTCGGGGCCGATGGCCGACATCACCTCGGCCCGGTTGGCGTCGTTGTCCGCCCGCCTGGTCGTCATGATCACCGTGTTGCCAAGCTGGACGGCCTCTTCGATGAAACAAAGCCAGAGGCCGGGGGCCTCGGTAAACGTCTGGTCGTAGTCGATCGAGATCACAAGACCGGCGCCGACGAGCTGCTCGTTGGCCTCGTCCTCGCCGTCGGCCTGGTTGGGATCCTGGCCGGCAGCCTGGCTGTCGTAGGACTGCATTGGCACGAGCACGCCGCGGGCCGCTTTCCATCGCTCCAGAGCACGAACGCCAACGCTGGCCGCGGCGTAGGCCGGCGTGGCCACGATCGAGACGTCGTAGAGCTCCTGCACCTCTCGGATCGTGCGGATGGCCTGGCCTCGCTCGTCGGTGGTCCACGACTCGGAAGACGGGCTCACGGTGAACGCGAAGCTTGCCCCGGTGAGATCGCCCCGGCGGATCAGCGTAGACAGATCCTTTGCCAGCTGCGTGTCGGGAGCGTCTGCCGAGAACCGGAGGCCCTTTTCGTCACTTGCCAGAGTCAGCGTCCCGCTTGAGGTCCGGGCCAGCAGGAGATCGGGGTTGTGGTTGTAGGTCAGCACAACGTCGGGCTTGCTTCGCCTCGATAGCACCTTGTCGAAGGCTCCAGGGGCCAGCACCTCTCGGAAACCGCCAAGGTCGTTCGACTGCGACGAGTAGCGGGCGGCGTATCCCTTGAACTTCATGCCGCCGCCGGCGCCGCGCGTCTTTACAAACGCCAGCTTCTTCGGCATCTCGCCCATCAGCAGAAAACGACGTTCAACCGACGATGACATCTTGAGCTCCGCTCATAAGGGGATTGGCTGGACCGTCGCTTGGCAGGTCGATCGGCTGGTTGGGGGCAGCGGCCGGCAGAGTTGCCGGGGCCGGGCTTTGCATCCCCTGCTCGGCTGCGGCCTTGAGCGTCGAGAAGCCCAACTGCAAAAACGTTTGGTCGGCAGCTGGCTCGTCGAGGATGGGCAGGTCCTCGAGCTCGCGGATCTCGTTGGGCGTGATGGCGCCCATGTTGAACATCTGCTGGTACAGGTGAGCGCGGCCCGTGGCGTCCGCCCGCAGGAGCCCGCGGTTGTCGAGCTTTGAGTAAACGTCCGGGCCATAGTTGCCCAAGACCGAGATGTCGATTGCGCTTTCGATCCGATGCTGCCACGGCAGCAGGCAGAAGACCTGAGCGGAAATGAACTCTTGCTCAACCGTCGAGTATTTCATTGCCGACGTGTCGCCAATCAGCGTGGACGGCACGCCGTAGATTCTGGCGATCTCGCCAACGATTGCCTGGCGTTGCTGCATGTACTGGGAACTCTCCAGCGAGTTGCCGTCAAGCGTCTTGGCGGTCACGCTCTTCGGCAGCACGGCAACCTTGCCGCGGTTGCGCGGCCCGCCGTAAGCGTCACGCCAGCCGGCCCGGAGGGCCTGCATCCCTTCCTCTGGGATCTTCTCGCTCGTCTCCAAAACGGTGTCTGGCCGCGCGCTGTTGTCCCAAAATGCGGAGGCCGCGATGTCCAGTTTTCTTGCGAGAGATACTGACGTCCCGCACAGGTCGGCCGGCATTTGCCCAAGGTAGCCGTTATCCGAGAGCCATCGGCAGTGCAGGATTTCGCCTTGGTCGTAAATGTCTTGGCGGCCGTAGGCGTCCTGGTAAACATATTCAAGCGAGTTGTCCGAGAGCCGCCGCGTGATCATCCGGCTCGGATGGAGCGGAATCAGCTGCGTGCAGAAGCCGCGCTCGCCTGGCACGATTCGGCTGAAAGCGTTGCCGTACAACCCGGTGTGAAAAACCGTCTGCTCCATCCACGAGTAGGTCGACTGCCAGCCGTTGGGCTGGCGGGTCAGAACCGGATAGCACGGGATGTCGATGGCCGGCCGTTTCTTCCGGTCGCCGCTGTGCATGATCTCAAGGGGCATACACGCGATCGACTGCGAGATGAACCGCAGGCAGGCTAGAATCGCCGTAACGCGTACGGCCGTCTGGGCCGTCAGCCGGTCCATCGGCTCGATGCCCCAGTACTGCGGGGCAAGAGCGTCGAGAGCCCGGAGCGTCACGACATCATCTGGATGCCAGACGGCCTCCTCGTCGTCAGATGATGCTGATCGACCAGTCAGCCACTCCGTCGTCGTCGCTAGTGGACGCGAGAGCCAATCCCATGATGAGCGCGACGATGCCATCGATTTTCTCTGTGGATCGGGCCTTGTCGGGCTTGATGTTGCCGTTTGAGTCCGTGTAGAGCGCGACGTTGCCCGCCATCCACGTGAGCACAGGATT
>Ga0209085_1000397_pt1 | contig 32159 bp, 24 predicted proteins | sample C_131016_EF_Meta_FD_187310 | JGI IMG/M metagenome (GOLD analysis project Ga0209085, IMG submission 187310) | Freshwater microbial communities from Lake Croche, Canada to study carbon cycling - C_131016_EF_MetaG (SPAdes) (version 2) | ecosystem: Environmental > Aquatic > Freshwater > Lake...
TAGTGGTATCTGGCGAAATGGCAAATGACCAACTGATGCTCAAAGTTGAGACCCTAGAAGTACTAGGGTTAGTTGAAAAAATCAGCGAAGCTGTGCGCGACGTGACTAAATTGCGCGCTGATATTGCCTTGGTAGAAGTGGGTAGTTTGCCCAACGACGGAAAAGTGATTGAAGATGCGCGTAGTTACCAGTAAATATCCAAGTAATTAAGTAATTTCCGCGTGTACAAACGCTGTGAGCGGGTTTAGGATTAAGAGTTTTATCTTGTTAATGTCAATGTTCTATCACTTGGAGATCGTATGAAAAAGTTATTCGCGCTGAGCCTTATCGTTGCAGCCTCTTGCCAAACATGGGTAGCAGCAGCTGATTACCCTATCAAAGACAAACCGGTCACGATCGTGGTGCCCTTTGTCGCTGGCGGACCGACTGACCGCGTAGCACGTGATTTAGCAGAAGCCATGCGTAAGCCCTTAGGTACCACCGTTGTGGTTGAAAACGTTGCCGGTGCTGGTGGAACCATTGGCGCTAACAAAGTAGCCAAAGCACCCCAAGATGGCCACACTGTGTTGTTACACCATATCGGTATGGCAACTTCGCCTGCCTTGTATCGCAAGATGCCTTACAACACCATGGACGATTTCGAGTTCTTGGGCATGGTCAATGAAGTTCCCATGACCTTGGTAGGGCGCCCCACTTTGCCCGCTAACAATTACAAAGAACTGTTGACATGGATTGGCCAAAACAAAGGCAAGATCAATTTGGCTAACGCAGGTTTAGGTGCCGCTTCGCATTTGTGCGGATTGATGTTCCAGCAAGCCGTTCAAACCGATATGACGACGGTTCCCTACAAAGGTACTGCGCCCGCATTGAACGATTTGATGGGCGGACAGGTTGATTTGCTGTGTGATCAAACCACGAATACCTCTAGCCAAATCGAAGGCAAAACCATCAAAGCGTTTGCGGTGACCACGATGAAGCGTTTAACCACTCCCGCTTTAAAGGATCTGCCGACCATGAATGAATCCGGCGTCAAAGACTTCAACGTGTCTATTTGGCACGGAATGTATGCGCCAAAAGGCACACCTGCCGATACGGTTGCCAAGTTAAATGCAGCTTTGAAAATCGCCTTGAAAGATCCTGAATTTGTGAAAAAACAAGAATCTTTAGGTGCTGTCGTCGTCACTGACAAGCGTATAGACGGTGCGGAACACAAGAAATTTGTAGCAGCCGAAATTGCCAAATGGGGTCCTGTGATTAAGGCGGCAGGTGAATATGCAGATTAATCGTATACGACGCAGTGCACTAGCAGCCTGTGTGCAGGCCGCGTTTGTGTGTGCTTTATTAGCAGGCGCTAGCTTGTCGCAAGCACAATCTGCTTGGCCAAATAAGCAAGTGCGTATCGTGGTGCCTTTTGCTCCAGCAGGTACTACCGACATCTTGGCCCGTGCCATTGCACCTGAACTCAGTAAAGCATTTGGACAGACTTTTTATGTAGACAACAAACCTGGAGCAGGTGGTAATTTAGGTGCAGATGCCGTCGCCAAATCGCCTGCTGACGGTTACACCTTGTTGATGGGCACCGTTGGCACACACGGCATCAACCGTGCTCTCTACGAAAAAATGCCTTTCGATCCCATCAAAGATTTTGCGCCAATTACTTTGGTAGCGGGTGTTCCTAATGTGATGGTGGTCAACGCTGATAAAGCCAAAGAGCGCAATATCAACACGGTGGCTGATTTCATTGCATATGCCAAATCGCATCCTGCGCAACTCAATATGGCTTCTAGCGGCAATGGAACATCCATCCACTTATCGGGGGAGTTGTTCAAAAGCATGAGCGGCACCTTCATGGTCCACTTCCCGTATAAAGGTTCTAGCCCCGCCTTACTAGACTTAGTGGGTGGTGCGACCGATGTGATGTTTGATAACTTGCCTTCGTCTTTACAGTTGATCAAATCTGGCAAGCTCAAAGCGTTAGCAGTCACAAGTAGCCAACGCTCGGGTGCCTTGCCTGATGTGCCTACGCTAGAACAAGCGGGTGGTGCTGCACTTAAAGGATTCGATGCCAGCTCATGGTTTGGTTTGTTAGCACCTGCTGGCACGCCACCAGAAATCGTTGCACGCATTCAGCAAGAGGTTTCAAAGGCACTCAACTCTCCCGCCATCAAAGAAAAACTGGTGGCGCAAGGCGCGATACCCAGCGGCAATACGCCTGCAGAATTCGCTAAGTTCATTGATGCAGAACACAAAAAGTGGGCGCTGGTTGTGAAGAACTCTGGCGCCAAGGTCGATTAAAACGACGTATCAATAGTGGTAAACGCCGCGGCCTGTTTTGCGACCGAGTTGTCCTGCGGCGACCATTTCTTTGAGCAATGGACAGGGGCGGTATTTGCTATCGCCATACTCGCTCAAATACACCTCCATCACAGCCAAGCACACATCTAGGCCGATCATGTCGGCCAATGCCAGTGGACCAATCGGTTGATTGCAACCTAAGCGCATACCTGCGTCGATGTCATCAGGGGTGGCCAAGCCTTCAGCGAGTACAAAAAACGCTTCGTTGATCATCGGTACCAAAATGCGGTTGACCACGAACCCTGGCGCATTTTTGACGGTGATGGGGCTTTTGCCTAAACGTTTGGCTAGTGCGTGCACAGCATCGTGGGTGGCGTCTGTTGTTTGCAAGCCGCGGATGATTTCGACCAAGGCCATCATGGGCACAGGATTGAAGAAGTGCATGCCAATAAAACGGTTAGCGCGCGTGGTGGCCGCTGCGAGCTTGGTAATGGAAATAGACGACGTATTCGATGCCACGATCACATCTTCTGCGAGCAAGCCATCGACTTGCTTCAAGATTTTGACTTTGAGGTCAAAGTTTTCAGTGGCGGCTTCAATCACCAATTGGGCTTTTTGTAAATCTTGGTATTGGGTGCTGCCGTGTATGCGCGAAAGTGCAGCAGTTTTTTCCTCCTCGGTCATTTTTTCTTTTTTCATCAATCGGTCTAGGCTGTTGCTGACCGTTGCGATACCTTTGGCGACTGCAGCGTCCGTTATATCGACCATCACAACATTCACACCGGATACCGCACACGCTTGCGCAATACCGTTGCCCATAGTGCCTGCACCGATGATGCCTACTGTTTGAATACTCATGAAAAACCTTCTTACTTATAAATAAACTGATCTGAATGACGCCTAACTGCGGATGTTATCCGCACCACTTACGTGTTTGGGCTTTGTGGAGAAACGTCAAGTTTTAAAGCGTTTGCGTGTGAAATGCAGAGCAATAGCCCAGGCGACACTCGCATACAAAGCCAATACGCCTAAGTGCAACAAAGGTTGACTCGGCCATTGGTCTAAGAATAAGGGGCGCACCAATGCAATGGCTTGGCTGAGCGGTAACCACTCTGCTACTGCACGCACCCAAGGTGGTAATTCGTCACTTGGAAAAAACACCCCGCTTAAAAACATCATGGGCGTTAAGAACAGTGTGAAGTAATAGGTAAAAAAGTCGTAGCCTTTGGCCAGCGCATTGAATATCAAAGCCAGGCAACTAAAGGTAATACCAACAAGCAACAAACAAGGCCAAGCGACCAAAATCTTCCAGCTCTGCGTGATGCCTAAAGCCATCATCACACCCAAGATGGCGGTGATAGTGAACAAAGATTTGAAGGTGGCCCATAGCATTTCAGCCAGCAACACATCTTCTAGCTGAATGGGGGCGTTCATGATGCCATCCCATGTTTTTTGCACATGCATGCGTGAGAACGCCGAATACAAAGCCTCAAAAGTGGCGGCATTCATGGCGCTCATACAAATAGAGCCACTGGCCAAAAAGAGTAGATAAGGCACTTGCACGCCGTCCAAGGTGACTTCGCCAATCAAGGCGCCCATGCCATAACCAAATGCGACCAGCCACATCAAAGGCTCTGCGATATTGGCCACCAAACTAGGAATCACCAATTTGCGCCATACCAAAAGATTGCGTCTAAATACGGGCCAAAAGCGAAAGTGGGTACGCATGGTTTATGCCCCTTCTCGAATTTGGCGGCCTGTCATTTTTAAAAACAAGTCTTCTAGGTTGGCAGGGCGGTGCAAAGTACGCAGACCCGTATGGGCGTTTAGGGCTTGCAAAATAGGCGATGCGTCTGTGGTGTAAAAGAATACGGTTTCACCACTGGTCTCCGTGCGTTGTGCTAGTTGCGCAAGAGGGCTGTTTACCAATGCCAACGCATCTTGGCCATACACCTCGACCACATCAGGTTCTAAATGTTGCGAGATCAAATCACGCGGTGTGCCTTCGGCAATTTTTTTGCCGTGATCAAGTAACAACAAGCGGTTACATAGTCGCTCCGCTTCATCCATGAAGTGTGTAGTGAGCAATATGGATTTGCCTTGTTGCAAGAGTTGCTGCAAACGCTCCCACATCAGGTGACGCGCTTGGGGGTCGAGGCCTGTGGTGGGTTCATCGAGCAATAAGATATCGGGGTCATTGATGAGAGCGCGTGCCAAACTCAATCGGCGCTTCATGCCGCCTGAGAGTTGTCCGGGCTTGGCATCTGCTTTGTGGGTGAGTGCGGCGAATTCGAGTAATTCGGGCACGCGTGCTTCGATGGCACTGCGTGACATACCGAAGTAGGTGCCGAATACACGCAGGTTTTCTGCGCAGGTGAAGTCAGGGTCTAGCGTGTCGAACTGGCTAACAACACCTAAGCGCGATTTGATGGCCAGGGCATCGCGCGGCATAGACAAGCCAAAGGATTGGATGGTGCCTGCATCTGGCTCGGTCAGGCCTAGACACATGCGCAAGGTCGTAGTTTTGCCAGCACCGTTAGGGCCAATCACACCCAAGCACTCACCTGCTTGTAATTGAAACGATAAATCGTCGACAACAGTAGCGTCGCCATAGCGTTTGACGAGGTGTTGGCATTCAAAAAGAGATTCTTTCATACACATATTGTGCCCCGCCTAAAATTCATGCTTATGACCAAATCTCTCAACGTATATCTGCAATATCTATTGCCTAAATTGGCCTTGACCGAACTCGCGGGCCGTTTTGCGAATTGGCGCGGGGGTCGCTGGACGCATATGGTTATCCGTTGGTTTGTAAAGCGCTACAACGTCAACATGGATGAAGCAGCAGACGCTGACATCACGCATTACGTGTGCTTCAACGATTTTTTTACGCGCGCGCTCAAACCAGACGCACGCCCTTTAGCGAATGCGCAGTGGATCTGCCCCGTAGACGGTGCGATCAGCCAGTTCGGACGTATTGGTGGTGACCAGATATTTCAAGCCAAAGGGCACCGCTACAGCACACGTGCTTTATTGGGCGGTGATGCGCAGTTAGCGGCCCAATTTGATAACGGCGACTTTGCAACTATTTATTTAAGCCCCAAGGATTACCACCGCATCCATATGCCAGCAGCAGGACGCTTGTTACGCATGATCCATGTACCGGGCGATTTGTTCTCGGTCAATCCTGCAACAGCCCAAGGCGTGCCGGGTTTGTTTGCGCGCAATGAACGCGTGGTGTGTGTGTTTGATAGTTTTGTGATGGTGCTCGTAGGCGCCACGATTGTGGGCAGCATGGCGGCCACTTGGCATGGGGTGGTCAACCCACCACGTTCACCCACGGTGCGTGAATGGCATTACGACGATGCAACGATTCAATTACAACAAGGCGAAGAGATGGGCCGGTTTTTATTGGGCTCTACCGTGGTCATGCTGTGGCCACAGAACACGTTGGTGATTAACCAGCATTGGGAGCCTGGGTTGGGTGTGCTCTTGGGGGAGAAGATGAGCGAGCCCAATAGTTAGGCGTTTAGAGGTTTTGGTTCTTTAGCGTCTGACAAGTGTTTACGAATGCTGGGCAATATCTTCGTAAAACCAGTGATGAGCAAGCCAATAAATATACCTAGCATCAAGCTAATTCCCAACGTAAAAACGGGACGCTTATTGACTGCAAGCTCTGGCGCATACATGGGCGTTGGCAGGGCCGTGGGTTTTGTCTGAGGCTCTTCTAACGAAACTTTCGCATCGTTGATTTGATTCGTTAAATCTTTGATTTCTCTGGAATTAGACAGAGTTGTTGCGAGCACAAGTGCTCTGCTTGCAAACTGCGTATCAGGAAAACTCGTTCCTAATTTGTTAGGCGTGAGAATCTTAGAAGTCTCTACGGCCAAGTTGAGTTTCTCTTCTAACTGTGCAATTTGCGTTTTCTTTTGATCCAATATGGGCTTAGCAATTTCGGCTTGCTTGGCGGCAATGTCAGCAACAACCGCCTGTAGGCACTCTTTGGCCTCTTGCGTTGATTGGGCCTGAACTGAAAATCCAATGAACGGAGCCGATTTATTCAAAATAGGCTTAATCTTTTCAGCTACTTTTCTGCTGGGGATTAAGTCTTCGTTTGTGTCGCAAGCAGTCCAAACAGCTGTTGAGAAATAGAGCGGCAATTTGATTTTTTCTAAAAGGACTGTCGGCGTCTCCACAGGATTGCCGGTTGCCATAGCCATTTGTATCGTGGCTGACGCCTCATAGAGCTTGGGCGTTGAGAAGTAGTAACCACCACCCAAAAATACGCAAGCCAATACGGACTTGATGACGTTACCGATGCTTTCTTGCAAAAAAAGCAAGATATCTGTGAGGGATATTTCGTCTTCGCTATAACTATCTTGCATAGTAAGTTGATCATCAGAGCTTTAAAAATGTCAGCCTTATCATAACTCTCAATTTAATAATTGAAAATTATTGCCATTTAAGTAATTTTGGTAGCGAGGTTGGGGAAACCACCTCAACACTCTCGCTCATTCGCCACCCCTCTTGAACTGGCGCAACAACATAGGCCTTGCTGACGCCTAAATCTTCACAGGCTTGCCAGAAACCTTTTGTAACAGTGGGAGCAGAAGAGAATTTGATCTCAAACCCAATGCGTTCACGACCGGTTTCAATAACTACGTCAATTTCTGTTCCTGCAGCGGTTCGATAAAAAAATGGGCTAGCGCCTGGTGGCAAATGGTTGCAAATTTGTTCGATGCAAAAACCTTCCCAAGAGGCCCCCATTTGCGGATGTCCTAGCATGTCATCGATCGACTGTATGCCCATGAGGTAATGCAATAGACCGCTGTCGCGCACATAAATTTTGGGTGATTTGACCAAGCGTTTGCCTAGATTGATATGAAAGGGCTCTAAACGCCTAACCATCAGACTCTGTACCAAATGGTCCAAATAGCGACTGGCCGTAGGCGCGGAAACACCTAGCGATGCGCCAATGCTTGATGCATTGAAAAGTTGTCCATGGACATGGGCCAGCATTCTCCAGAATCGCCGCATGAGTTCTGGTTCAACATTGATACCAAGACTTGGTAGATCAGTGTTCAGAAAGTGACGGACAAAAGCGTCCCGCCAGCGCCACGATGCAGTATCGCTAGTGGCGGTGTAACTCGCAGGAAAGCCGCCGCGCAACCAAAGTGTTTGAATATCTGTAAATTGGCTGTGGACTTCGCTAAGCAAAAGAGGCGCCATATCGACCAGAGCCAAGCGTCCTGCTAATGATTGCGATTGCTGTAGAAGTTTGAATGAGGCTGAGCCAAGAAATAAAAAACGGCCGCTTCGCCTGTCTGCGTCTATTTCCCCCCGTAAATGGGAAAACAGTTCTGGCGCATTTTGTATTTCATCGAGCACTACCAACTGGTGGCGATGGGCTTGAAAGAAAACATCAGGCTGTTGAAGCTTTGACAGTGTTTGCGCGTTTTCAAGATCTAGATAAATAGATTTATGAAAGTCTTTTGCAATCAGTTTGGCCAAGGTGGTTTTGCCAATTTGGCGGGCGCCCAAAATCGCTACAGCCGGACTCCAGCTTAGTAGATCTTGAATTTCTTGGAGGGATTTGCGATCAAACATCCTTGTATTTTAAACATGGCATATTCAAAATGCAAGGATAAAAAGCTACATATTGCGGCGATATTGCCCGCCCACTTCAAACAAAGCATTGGTAATTTGCCCCAGAGAGCAAACGCGTACAGCGTCCATCAGCACTTCAAACACATTGGTGTTATCGATTACCGCTTTTTGAAGACGTTTGATCTGCACGACAGCCTCTGCTTGGTGGTGTGTGTGAAAGTCTTGCAAACGCTTCAACTGGCTTTGTTTTTCTTCTTCGGTCGAGCGCGCTAATTCCAAGGTGTCTGGTACAGGGTCACCTTTTGGGTTGCGGAAAGTATTGACGCCAATGATGGGCAGCTCACCCGTGTGCTTGAGCATCTCGTAAGTCATAGACTCGTCTTGGATGCGACCACGTTGGTAGCCAGTCTCCATCGCGCCTAAGACGCCACCGCGCTCAGCTATGCGCTCAAACTCTGCCAGCACGGCTTCCTCCAACAACTCGGTGAGTTCCTCGATGATGAACGCACCTTGGCTCGGGTTTTCGTTTTTCGCCAAGCCCCATTCGCGGTTGATGATGAGTTGAATCGCCATCGCGCGGCGCACCGAGTCTTCTGTCGGTGTGGTGATGGCTTCATCAAACGCATTGGTATGCAAGCTGTTGCAGTTGTCGTAGATCGCGATCAAAGCTTGCAGCGTGGTACGGATGTCATTGAACTGAATCTCTTGCGCGTGCAAGCTGCGACCACTGGTTTGGATGTGGTATTTGAGTTTTTGCGAGCGCTCGTTCGCACCGTATTTTTCTTTCATCGCCACTGCCCAAATGCGACGCGCTACGCGACCCATCACGGTGTATTCGGGGTCCATGCCGTTGCTAAAGAAGAACGACAAATTGGGCGCGAAGTCATCGATGTGCATGCCACGTGCCAAATAGGCTTCGACAAAGGTGAAGCCGTTGCTCAGCGTGAAGGCGAGCTGCGAGATGGGGTTGGCACCCGCTTCTGCAATGTGATAGCCACTGATCGATACGCTGTAGAAGTTACGCACTTGGTTGTGCACAAAGTATTCGGCAATATCGCCCATCACTTTGAGTGAGAACTCGGTACTGAATAAACAGGTGTTTTGCCCTTGGTCTTCTTTCAAGATATCGGCTTGCACCGTGCCGCGCACGTTTTGAAGCACCCATTCTTTGATCTTGGCGGTTTCAGTCTCTGTGGGTTCGCGGCCGTTGTCGGTTTTGAACTTGTCTATGTTTTGATCGATGGCCGTATTCATAAACATCGCCAAGATTGACGGCGCTGGACCATTAATAGTCATCGACACGCTGGTGGTCGGATTGCATAAATCAAAGCCGTCGTACAACACTTTCATATCGTCGAGCGTGGCGACGTTGACACCAGAGTTACCTACCTTGCCGTAAATGTCTGGACGCAGATCAGGGTCGTTGCCATACAAAGTGACGGAGTCAAACGCCGTCGACAAACGCTTGGCGTCCATGCCTTGCGAGACGAGTTTGAAACGGCGGTTGGTGCGGAAAGGATCGCCTTCCCCAGCAAACATGCGGGTCGGGTCTTCGTTCTCCCGCTTGAATGCAAACGTGCCTGCGGTGTAGGGATAGCTGCCAGGCACGTTGTCGAGCATCAGCCACTTCAAAATTTCGCCGTGGTCTTCGTATTGGGGCAAAGATACTTTGCGGATCGTGGTGCCGCTCAAAGATTTGGTGGTGAGTGCGGTGCGAATTTCTTTGTCGCGAATTTTGACTACGTATTCGTCGCCTGCGTAAGCCGTTTGCATCGCGGGCCATTGCGTGAGCAGTTTGCGTTCAGCAACGCCCATGCCCTCTTCACGGTGCTTGGCTAAGTCGCGAGCAGCTTCGGCTGCTTTGGCGCGGCCGGGCTTGTCGACCTCGAGCATGTCGGCTGCTGCATTAAGTTGCTGGATTTCGCGTGCGAGTTTGGCTTGGGTGTGTGCACGTTTTTTGTAGCCACGCACGGTGTCGCTGATTTCCGAGAGATAGCGTGTGCGTGCAGCGGGAACTATAGGTGTTTGGTTGGTGCTAAAGCGTACTTTCACCAAAGGCAATAAACCGTCTTTGAGATGCAGGCCGAGTTCGCCTAAGCGACCCTTGAGTGCTTGGTAGAGCGCAGTCACACCGTCGTCGTTAAAGCGTGCGGCCATGGTGCCAAAGACGGGCATTTGTTCGGTGGGCGTATTCCACGCTTCTTTGTTGCGCTGCACTTGCTTGGCCACATCGCGCAAGGCATCGCTAGAACCTTTGCGGTCGAACTTGTTGATGGCGACAAACTCGGCGAAGTCGAGCATGTCGATTTTTTCGAGCTGGCTGGCAGCACCAAACTCTGGCGTCATCACATACATGGGGATGTCGACATGCGGCACGATGGCGGCATCGCCTTGGCCGATACCCGAAGTTTCAACAATGATCAAGTCAAAGCCCGCACACTTAGTAGCCGCCAACACATCGGGCAAGGCGGCGCTGATTTCGCTACCAAAGTCGCGCGTAGCCAAACTGCGCATGAACACGCGTTGGCCCGAATCGTTTTTGTCTTTGGCAGTACTTTTCCCCAAACTCCAAGGAGAAATGGCATTCATACGAATGCGGTCACCTAACAAAGCGCCACCGCTCTTGCGGCGTGAAGGGTCGATAGAAATGACGGCAATACGCAGTTCATCACCTTGGTCTAAACGCATGCGACGCACGAGCTCATCTGTTAGCGAAGATTTGCCTGCACCACCTGTGCCAGTAATTCCCAACACGGGCACTTTGTGGTGGAGTGCTTCTTTGCGAACAGCTTCAACCAACTTGTTGAATGTTGGGTCGGTTGCTTTGCCGTTAGACGAGACTTGCGAGTTTTCTAAAGCGGTGATGAGTTGCGCCAATTTGCGCCAAGCCATTTCGTCGCGGCCTTGGATGTCTTTGACAGACGCAGGTGCATAGCCCGACAAATCTTTGTCGCAGCGCATGATCATCTCGCCGATCATTCCTTGCAAGCCCATTTTTTGACCGTCTTCTGGGCTGTAAATACGGGTCACGCCGTAGTCTTGCAATTCACGAATTTCGCTGGGCACGATAACGCCGCCGCCGCCGCCAAAGACTTGGATATGTTCGCCCCCACGCTGGCGCAACAAGTCGACCATGTATTTGAAATACTCGACATGCCCTCCTTGGTAGGAGCTGATAGCGATGCCTTGCACGTCTTCTTGTAGGGCGGCAGTCACGACCTCATCGACCGAACGGTTGTGTCCTAAATGGATGACCTCTGCGCCCATGCCTTGCAAGATACGACGCATGATGTTGATGGCGGCGTCGTGTCCGTCAAACAAACTCGCGGCGGTGACAAAGCGCACTTTTTGCGTGGGCTTGTATTTGGCAAGGGCTTGGAATTCAGCGGACAGGTTGGTCATCTTTATTTTCAGGTGCGGTTATCCGCCGTAGAGGTAGTTAGGCAGCCACAAGGTCAGTCCTGGCCAGATGTACATCAGCACCATGCACAGAATCACGATCAGCATATAGGGCATCATGCCCGCAAAAATCTGATTGATGGTCACGTGCGGTGGTGAGACACCCTTCAAATAGAAGGCTGACATCGCAACAGGTGGTGAGAGGAAAGCGGCTTGCAAGTTCACAAAGACCAGTACGCCCCACAAAATCGGGTCGATCTGGAAATGTGTCAACAAAGGCAAGAAGATGGGCACAAAAATCACAATGATTTCGGTCCACTCCAGCGGCCAGCCGAGCACAAAGATGATGGCTTGCGACAAAAGCATGAACTGGATGGGCGACAGGTCCATGGCCATCACCCATTCTTCGACTAAGCGCTGACCACCCAAGATGGCAAACACAGCAGAGAACAGGGCTGAGCCCACGAACAACCAGCACACCATGGAGGTGGTTTTGGCGGTTAAGAAGACCGCCTCTTTGGTGCGTTTGAAGTCGAGCGAGCCGGAGGCCCATGCCATGATGAAGGCGCCAGCCGCACCCACCGCCGCCGACTCGGTGGCAGTGGTGATACCGAGCAAGATCACGCCCAACACCACGACCGTCAATATTCCCAAAGGCATCACGGACTTGACCAGCATGTCTAAGATTTCAAACTGCTCACCGTCAAAGCCTTTGTAGTACCAAACCAAAAGCCATGCGAACAACACGCAGCTGATGTAGAAGCCTGTGTAGAAGTTCTCAGGCACGGCCTCTGTTCTAGGCGCCTCGGACGTGTCGCCATCTCCCAAGGCTTGCATAGGCGCATCGCTATCTGCTTCGGCTTTTTTGGTGTCAGACTCAGCGCCAGGAGGCAGTTGCACGTCGTTGGCACCAGGGGGCTCTTTGACAGATTCAGCACCGGGTGGCTCTTGTACGCCATTGCTCGCGCCAGGAGGTTCTTGCACACCATTGCTAGCTGATGAAGGTGGCTCTTTTACGCCACCGCTAGCGCCGGGCGGCTCGGATACGCCGCCTTGTGGAGCAACTTCTTTGAGCGTGGTGTTGTTATCAGCTGACGCAGGTTGCGAGATGGCCGCTTTGGCGGCATCGGCCGCATTGTTTTCAGCTTGTGAGTGGATCACGACAAACCACCAAACGGAGGCGAGAGTGACCAATACAGAGATCAAAGGCACCAAGCTCATGCCCAAGCTTTTGACCAACAACCACCAAGACACCCGCAATTCGGAAACTTGAATTTGCAAGGCGCGTTGGGGACGCAATACAGCAGAAACCAATGCACTCAAGATGCGTGGCGAATACTGTTGGCCCAAGGCCTGTAGCCATGGAGAAACAGGGGTTCTGAGTTTTTCTTCAGGCAATTTGGGCGCAATCTTGGGGTCGATCAAAACCCAGCCAATCACATAGACCAAATACAAGAAGGCCAAAAAGAAGCCGGGAAACATGGCGGCCGCATAGAGCTTGACCACCGATTGACCAGCAACAGCCGCGTACACAATGATCATCACGGAAGGCGGGATCAAAATGCCTAAGGTTCCGCCAGCGGTAATCACACCAGCTGCCAAACGGGTGTCGTAACCTGCGTTCAACATGGGGCGCATCGCAATCACGCCCATCAACACCACTACGGCGCCGACCAAGCCGCTGGCAATGCCCCAAAAGGTACAAATCACCAAGGTGGCGACGGCCAAAGAACCGGGTAAACGGCGGAAAGCCAGTTGCACGCTGTGGAACATTTTGTCGACCAGCGCCCCGCGTTCCATCACATAGCCCATCAGCACAAAGAGCGGGATAGAAAGCAAAACATCGTTCGTCATCGCACCAAAAGTGCGCTGCACCATCAGGTTAAAAACTTTGTTGTCGAACCAAGGCTGGCTAGGATCGTAGAAGGCTGTGAAGCCAAACACCATACCCAAACCCATCAGGGTAAAGGCAGTAGGAAAGCCCATCATGATGACCACCACGATGAGGGCCAACATGGTTAGGCCGAGTGCTGGATCGCTCATGCGTGATCTCCTTTAGAACCAAGGCTGCCACGCTGGTGGGCTTCTTCGTCAATGGTTTTGGCGCGTGCGATGGCATCGCGCTTGGCATCTTCGTCCACGTATATGCTGTTGGCTAACTGTTGTTCGACCACGTCGATTTCGTTGGCATCTTTGAGTCGCTCTGGCCATTCGCCGGTATTGAGGCAAACCACACAACGCACGATTTCCGCGATACCTTGCAAGAGCACGATCAAGCCCGCAATCGGAATGATGGCCTTAAAGGGATAAAGAGGTAACGGATCGGCGTTGAACGTGTGTTCGCGGATCAGCCAAGAGTCGTTGGCATAGCCCCAGCCAGCCCAAGTCAGGGCAACCACGCCAGGCAGGAAAAACAAGATGTAGAGCACCAAGTCAAGCGAAGCTTGGGTACGAGGTGCTGCGCTGCCGTAAAAGAAGTCACCACGCACATGGCCGTTTTGGCTCAAAGTGTAGGCACCGCACATCATGAAGAGGGTGCCGTACATCATGTTGCTGGCGTCGAAAATCCAAGCAGTGGGAGCGTTTAGGACATAGCGCTTAAAGACTTCCACCACCACCATCAGCATCAAGGCGATGATGAGCCAAGCGAAAGCTTTGCCTACCCAGGTGCTGATTTCATCCGCTGTGCTCAGCAGTTTTTGTGTATTCATAAGAGGCAATCAAAAAAGAAGAAAACCCATCCGGGAGCCTTGCCCCCGAATGGGTTTAGAGTTTAAGCGAGTGCTTAAGCCTTTGCGGCTGGTTTGCCGAAGTAGCGGTTGTATGCCATCTTGAAGTCGACCATGTAGTCGTTTTGCCATTGGCCTGCACGTTCAGCGAATGCGCGTTGCGATTCCATGACTTTCTTGAAGTAGGGGTTCTCGGCAGACTTCTTCACAACAACTTTGTCCCAAGCGTCGAGTTGTGCCTTGAGGATGGCGTCAGGAGTCTTGTAGAACTTGATACCTTGCTTTTTCATCTCGGAGTAGTCTTTAGAGTTGCGGTCGATGGCTTTCCAGCTCATCTCGGCAGAAGACGCTTGCACCGAGTAGTCGATGATCGATTTGAGTTCCGCAGGCAGCGCATCGAGCTTGCCCTTGTTGAACAAAATTTCGAACTGTTCACCGCTTTGGTGGAAGCTTTGCAACATGCAGTTTTTCACCACGTCTGGGAAACCCAAGATGCGGTCTGAGGTCGCATTGTTAAATTCAGCCGCATCGATCAAACCACGGTCCAAGGCGGGAACAATCTCACCACCAGGCAGTGGGTTCACCGCCACGCCGAGTTCTGTGAAGATGTCCACTGCTAAGCCGACGGTACGGTATTTCAAACCTTTTAAATCAGCGACTTTAGCGATCGGTTTTTTGAACCAACCCAAGGGCTGTGTAGGCATTGGCCCGTAAACATAAGAGGCCACATCAATATTGAGCGACTTGTAGATCTCCTCAAGCAACTGCTTGCCGCCACCGTATTGGTGCCATGAAAGAACCATGTTGGGGTCCATGCCAAAAGCAGGGCCGGAGCCCCACAAAGCCAAGGCAGAGCTTTTGCCATAGTGGTAAGCCAAAACGCCGTGACCACCGTCTAGCGTGCCCTTGTTCACAGCATCTAAAAGCTGGAAGGCTGGAACGACTGAGCCAGAGGGCAGCACTTCAATTTTGAGTCGGCCGCTGGCCATGTTGTTGACTTTGGACGCAAAGTCGTTGGCGTATTCATGGAAGATGTCCTTGGCGGGCCAAGTGCTTTGAAAACGCATGGATACTGTCTGCGCGCGTGAAATCATCGGTGCTGTCATGGCGCCGGCAGCGACTGCGGCACCTTTGAGCATATTGCGGCGGCCGGAGCCTTTTTGGATATCTGTCATTCGGGGATCTCCTAGGGATGTATCAAAGACACTTATAAACATTACGAGAATCGCTATTCTTAAGCTGGATAGGCATGAAGGATCAGGGGGTTTCCCCCAGTCACAAACATAAAAGAATTAGTAGTTTGTCTCATACGAGACCCATGGGCACTCATATACTGCCGCTCACTGCCAGAATTTTTGTGATCACAAAACCACCCAAGATGAGTTTTTTAGCCTTAGACGTAGGCAACACCCGACTGAAGTGGGCGTTGTTCGATAGTCCAAAGCCCCGGGCTACTTTGATAGACCACGGCGCAGTATTTTTAGAGAATATCGACCGCCTGGGGGATAACGAATGGCGCAATTTGGTGGCGCCCACCCAGATGTTGGGATGCATCGTGGCTGGCGAAGCGATACGCCGTCGGGTGGAAGAGCAACTGGAGTTGTGGGATTTCACACCCCATTGGGCGGTGTCTTCCCCTGCCGAGGCAGGCGTGACCAATGGCTACGACCACCCTACCCGTCTAGGCGCAGACCGATGGGTTGCCGTGATTGGGGCGTATGCGCGCATGCGCCAACAGGTGAAAGACCAGCCCTTGCGGCCTTTGGTGGTGGTGATGGTCGGAACGGCGGTAACAGTCGAGGCCATTGACGCGTCAGGCAAATTTTTGGGTGGGCTGATCTTGCCTGGACACGGCATCATGCTGCGCGCCTTAGAGTCCGGCACGGCTGGACTGCGCGTACCCACCGGCGATGTGCGTGAATTTCCCACCAACACCAGCGACGCCTTGACCAGCGGCGGTACTTTCGCAATTGCTGGCGCGGTCGAGCGCATGGTGCAGCATGTACGTACCCATTGCAATGCAGAGCCCATTTGCTATATGACCGGTGGCGCCGGTTGGAAAATGGCGCCAAGTATGTCGGTGCACTGCGAGTTGGTGGAGTCGCTGATATTTGATGGCTTGCTGGAAATTGCAGACCAGCGTCTGAAAATTCACAAATAGAATTTTTTTGCACCGAATTCACGCTTGATTTTCGGCCAATTGCGGGGATTTCCCTGCGTGACAAACGGGCATAACTAAGGCTAGACTGGCACGATGCAAATACTAGATTCACTCGTCACCCAAGCCGCCAGCATCAGCGCTGTGCGCCGCGATATCCACGCGCATCCTGAACTTTGCTTTCAAGAGCAACGCACCGCTGACGTGGTGGCGGCCAAGCTGACTGAATGGGGGATACCCATTCACCGCGGCATGGGCACCACAGGGGTGGTGGGCATTATCAAAAACGGTACGAGCGACCGCGCCATTGGCTTGCGCGCCGATATGGACGCCTTGCCCATGCAAGAGTTCAACAAGTTTCCACACGCCAGCCAAAACCCAGGAAAGATGCACGCTTGCGGCCACGATGGCCATGTGGCCATGTTGTTAGCGGCGTCGCAGCATTTGGCGAAAAACCGCAACTTTGACGGCACGGTGTATGTGATCTTTCAGCCCGCCGAAGAAGGCGGTGGTGGTGCGCGTGAAATGATCAAAGATGGCTTGTTTGAGAAATTTCCCATGCAAGCGGTCTACGGCATGCACAACTGGCCTGGTTTGGGCGTCGGCAAATTCGCTTTGAGCGCGGGCCCTGTGATGGCGTCTAGTAACGAGTTCACCATCACCATCCACGGCAAAGGCAGCCATGCCGCTTTGCCGCATAACGGTATCGATCCTGTGCCCATCGCTTGTCAAATGGTGCAAGCGTTCCAAACCATCATCAGCCGTAATAAAAAACCGGTGGATGCAGGCGTGATTTCGGTCACCATGATCCATGCGGGTGAAGCGACCAATGTGGTGCCAGACCAATGCCAGATGCGCGGTACGGTGCGGACCTTTAGCATCGAGGTGCTCGACATGATCGAGCAGCGTATGCGTGAAGTGGCCCAGCACATTTGCACCGCATTTGGCGCAACTTGCGAGTTCGATTTCCACCGCAACTACCCACCGACTATCAACCACGTGGCAGAAACCGACTTCGCTAAAAAAGTGCTGTCAACGATCGTGGGTGAAACCAATATCGTTCCCCAAGAACCCACCATGGGCGCGGAGGACTTCTCCTACATGTTGCAAGCCGTGCCAGGCGCCTACGCATTCATCGGTAACGGCGAAGGCGCCCACCGAGAAATAGGACACGGCGAAGGCCCTTGCACCCTGCACAACCCCAACTACGACTTCAACGACGAACTCATACCGCTAGGCGGAACGTTTTGGGTGAAGTTGGTGGAGGCGACTTTAATTGGGGTCAGAACCTAATTAACTGCGCGGCGCTTCAGGAAAGCAAAAATTGTTGGAAGTTAATTAGGTTCTGACCCCAATTTCCCTACCCCGCCCCAATTTAAGCCTAATAAGCCGCCAACAACGCTTGTAAATGCGCCTTGTTCTCCCCCGCGGCAAAGGGCGAAAGCAAACTAAGCACATGTTTTGCACCCCGCAACAAAGACGCTTGCGCGCTCTCAGGCTCTAGTGCGTGCCGTGGGTCGCGGACGTATTCATAACTCAACCACCAAGTCAGCATGACCACCATGTGGGTAGCCGTGGCCTCTCGTTCTGAAACAGTAATGGCCAACACGCCCTCGTGCTCCAAGCTGCCGAGCACGGTTCTGAAGGCGGTGGTTTTGTGAAGTAGGCCGTCTTTAATCTGCGCCTCTAGTCGACGATTCTTGCTGAGCAAGTCGTTGAGGTCACGGTACAAAAATCGGTATTGCCATACCAATTCAAACAAGCTGTGCATGAAAAACCATGCATCTTCAACATCGTGTACGCCAGGTGCGGCGCTAAGCAATTCGTTCAACGCATCTTCATAACGCGTGAACAGCGCGTTGACTAACTCGTCTTTTGCCGGGAAGTGGTAGTACAAATTCCCAGGGCTGATATTGAGCTCCGAAGAGATCAGTGTCGTTGAGACATTCGGTTCACCAAAGCGGTTAAAAAGCTCCAGCGTTACCCCCAAAATTCGCTCAGCAGTTCGACGGGGCGCTTTTTTCATATGGGAAATTAATTAGGTTCTGACCCCAATTAAAACCAATCACTTCTTAGCTGCAGTTGGTTTGGTTTTAGCGGCGGTTTTTTTGGTGGCTGGGGGTTTTACGCCTAGTTGCGCTTCTAAGGTGGCAATGCGCGTTTGGAGGTCTTGGATGTCTTGGGCTGAGGGCATGCCCATGCGGTGCAGGGCTTTGGCTACGCGGTCTTCGAAGATGTTTTCTAGCTTGTCCCACTGGCCTGTCGCGCGCTCGTTCAGGGTGTGCGCGGCTATCGTGGCTTTTTCGGTGGCTTCGGCGAGTTTCTCGGCGGCGGTCTGTTGCACCTTGCGCTGCATGGTTATGCCATCGGTCACTAGTTTTTCAAACGCCTTGCTTCCCTCTTGTTGGGCCTTAGAAAACGCACCTAAGCCTGCAAGCCAAATTTGCTGCGCTTGCTCTTTCACGTTGTCGGTCATGTGGGCAGGATCAAATGGGTTTTTGGTGGACATGGATTGGCTTTCTAAGTTGGTGTTGCCGAGGTGTTAGCCGAACTCAAGTTTTCTAAAAGACTTCAAGACAGACAGTTTGCAAACCCCTCGAACCCGGACTTTAACCCGTTAAACCTGCGGCTTGCAATGTGAGATTGCACTAGCGTCTCTATCACGCAAGCGTAAGTTGGTGCGGGAGCAAAACTCAAATTTAGTAAGATACAAACAACTCTCAAAACAATAAACAACAACATGCCAGAAATAAGCAATGCCGCTTGGTATGTCGTCCATACCAAACCACGTCAAGAAACCAGGGCCTTAGAAAACCTGCAAAACCAAGGGTTTGAGTGCTTTTTGCCGACGATGGAGATCGAAAAGTTGCGCAACCAACGCGTCATGCGCGTGGTCGAGCCTATGTTTAGCCGCTACATGTTTATCCAGCTGGACGACACCACCCAAAACTGGGGGCCGATTCGTTCTACTTTGGGCGTGAGCAAATTGGTGAGCTTTGGTCATATTCCCGCCAAAGTACCGCCAGAGTTGATTGAGTTTTTGCGCCAAGCGCCACCTGAGACGGTTGAGCGTTTGTTTGATGTGGGTAGCAATGTGCGCGTGGCAAACGGGCCGTTGAAGGGTTTGGAGGGCCAATACTTTGCCCACGATGGCGAGACGCGTGCCTTCGTTTTGGTTGAGTTGTTGGGCCAGCCACAAAAACTGCGCGTCACTTTAGATAGTTTGCGCGTCGCTTAATTTCTGTAGTCGTGAGCTACGCTTCACGAATGCGTGAGTGATTTCCGTGGTGTCTAGGGGCACCCAAAACTAGCGCAAGTTACTTATTCGCCAGCGCCGCCGCCTCAGCCGCCGCACTCGCCCGCAAAGCAAACTCGGCTCGCAATGCCCGCAACTTCTCGCGCGGATCTTCTTGCACCGTGTTTTTGTCCAAAGCCATCTCGGCGATGAAGCGGCTCGGTTGCGAGATCACCATATCGCGACCTTTTTTACGGCGTTTCGTCCAACTCACCGACAAGGTGGTTTTGGCGCGGGTGATGCCCACATACATCAAACGACGCTCTTCTTCTAGGCGGGTCACCAAGCTTTCATTGGTTTGCTCGCTGTCGGCTTCTTCATCCATCCGAAATGGCAACATGCCCTCGGTCACGCCGATGAGCATGACATGTGGCCACTCCAAACCTTTGGCCGCGTGGAGCGTAGAAAGAGTCACCACGTTTTGGTCTTTTTCTCGCTCGTTCAAAGTCGAAAGCAAAGCTATGGTTTGCGCGACCTCGAGCAAGTTTTTTTGCTCGGACGCCATCGTTGCGCCAGCGGTGTCTTCTATTTCACCGCCACAGCGCTGTGCCATCCAGTCGCAAAACTCCATCACATGCGTCCAGCGTGCGGCGGCCATTTGTGGGCTGTCTTCGGCGTCGTAGAGATGCTTCTCGTAATCGATGTCTTTCAGCCACGTGTTCAAAAACGCACGCGCGTCTTCGGCGCCCTTGGTTTGCTTGGCGCGGTAGGCCAAGTCGTTCACAAAACGACCGAACTCGTGGAGGCTGCCGACTGCGCGGGCATTGAGCACAGAGGGCAAGCTGCTGCTAAACAAGGCTTCAAACAAACTCACCTTGTACTGCGTCGCAAAGAGCCCCAAGCTTTGTAAAGTTTGATGCCCGATGCCGCGTTTGGGCGTGGTGACGGCGCGCAAGAACGCCGGGTCGTCGTCGTTGTTTACCCACAAGCGCAACCAGGCGCAAAGATCGCGAATTTCAGCACGGTCAAAAAAGCTTTGTCCGCCCGATACCTTGTAAGGAATTTGTGCTTTGCGAAAAGCTTTCTCCAGCACCCGCGCTAGGTGGTTGGCGCGATAAAGCACAGCAAAGTCTTTCAACTCTTTGTGTTGCGGACCTGCGGCCGCGTCTACGCCGTTGCGCAGAGATTGAATGCGCGCCACCACACGTTCAGCCTCGTGTTCTTCGTTGTCGGCGTCTACCACGCGCACTGGTTCGCCTTCACCCAGTTCTGAAAATAAGGTTTTGGGAAACAACTTGGGATTCGCGGCAATCACTTGGTTGGCGGCTCGCAAAATCGCGGCGGTAGAGCGGTAGTTTTGCTCGAGCTTGATAACTTTGAGCGCAGGAAAATCTTGCGGCAAACGGCGTAAGTTATCCAAAGTGGCGCCACGCCAACCGTAGATCGATTGGTCGTCGTCGCCCACCGCAGTGAAGCGCGCGTTATTGCCCACCAAGCACTTGAGCACTTCGTATTGCGTGGCGTTGGTGTCTTGGTATTCGTCGACCAACACGTGCGCGAGTTGCGCTTGCCATTTCTCACGCACATCGTCGTGGTTTTGCAAAAGTTTGAGAGGCAGGCCGATCAAGTCGTCAAAGTCGACGCTTTGGTAGGCGCTTAAACGTTCCTCATAACGCGCCATGATTTTGGCAATGGTGCGCTCGTTGTCGTCTTTGGCGATGGCCAATGCTTGCTCGGAATTGAGGCCCATGTTTTTCCAAAGGCTAATCGTCCATTGCCATTGGCGAGCAGATGCTGAGTCGGTGGTGCCACCCGCATCTTTCAAGATGCTGGTGACGTCGGCGCTGTCCATGATAGTGAACTGCGGCTTGAGCCCGACGGCAGCGCCGTCTTGGCGCAACATGCGCACGCCCAGTGCGTGGAAGGTGCATATCAGCACCTCGTTAGCGGCTTTGCCGATCAGTTGTTTGGCGCGCTCGCGCATTTCAGCCGCAGCTTTGTTGGTAAAGGTAATGGCGGCAATGCGCTTTGGGTCACAGCCGACTTGGATGAGGCGGCCAATTTTGTGGGTGATGACGCGGGTTTTGCCAGACCCCGCACCGGCGAGCACCAAACAAGGCCCCTGCAAGAAATTAACGGCTTCTTGTTGCGCGAAATTCAAACCAGCAGACATTCAGGGGACAGTTCAAGCAAAGATGGCAATGATACTGGCGCACCCAGAAGGCAAAATACAACGGTGCTTAATATTTTGTTAGTAACGTTTCCGTTTTTTGCGTTGGTCTTGGCGGGCTTTGTCGCCGCCCATCGGGGTTGGTTGCCCCTAGATGCGATCCCCGGACTCAACGGTTTCGTCTTGTTTTTTGCCTTGCCTTGCATGCTGTATCGCTTTGGCGCGGGCACACCCATCGTGCAATTGCTAGATGTGACGCTGTTTTGCGCCTACTTGTTGTGTTCTTTGCTGATGGTGGGTTTCGTGGTGGCGGTAAGTTTGAGCCGGCGTATTGGATGGAACGACGCAGCATTTGGCGCATTGGTCGGTACGTTTCCCAACACCGGCTTTATGGGTGTGCCTCTTTTGGTGGCGCTCTTAGGTGCAGCGGCTGCAGGCCCCGCGATCGTGACCATTTTGGTGGACTTGATCGTCACCTCCTCTTTGTGCATTGCCCTGTCGCGCTTAGACGGAGCGGATGAGCATGGCGCCAGCAAAGCCGCGCGCAATGCGCTCAAGGGTGTTGTGACCAACCCCATGCCTTGGGCGATTTTGTTGGGGGCAGCGTCTTCGGGGTTGGGCTTCACACTGATTGAGCCCATCGAAAAAACGGTGGCGTTGTTGGCCGATTCCGCATCGCCAGTCGCGCTATTCACGATTGGCGCGGTACTGGCACGTTCACAGATCCGCGCCAAGGAAACCCACCATGCACCGATTCTGTGGCGCGATGTTTTGCCCACGGTGTTTTTTAAGTTGGTCTTACATCCGGTTTTAGTTTTGCTCGTGTTGTCGACCGCGATTCAACAAGGCTTTCACGTGGAGCGGTTCACCCTCGTAGTCGTGGTGTTGGTAGCCGCATTGCCAAGTGCCAGTAATGTGGCCTTGTTGACCGAGCGTTTTGGAGCCGATACGGGGCGCATAGCCAAAATTATTTTGCTATCCACCGCTGCCGCCTTCTTGACTTTTTCTGGGGCCGTGGCGCTGTTGACTGGCAATTAGTTTCATTGGCTTAAATCGCCAAAGGATCTACGTCAATCGCCCACCGAATAATTTGCCTGTGTTCGGATCGCAAGGCATGCACCTGCGGATGCCAAATACTTAAAAACTGTTGCAGTGCTTTGCGCGATTGGCATTCGATCAGCATTTGCGCGCGCTCCACATTGGCAACCCTTTGCATCGCCATGGGCACTGCAGGATAGATATAAATTTGCAGCGATTCGGCCAAACCAGCCCCCGCATCACGCATCGCATTTAAAAATGCCTGCGCGGAAGATTGGTCCCGCGCCTCAGAGCGCACCAAGGCTTGAAAACTAAAGGGCGGCAATTGCGCTTGTTGACGCTCGCCGAGTTGCCGTGCAGAAAACGCAGGGTAGTCATGTTGCTTGAGCGCTTCAAACAGGGGGTGTTGCGGGTGAAAGGTTTGTACCCACATCTCGCAAGGACTGACGCGTTGCATCTGTGCGTCGCGGCCGGCGCGCCCCGCTGCCTGCATCAGCAAACTAAACAGGCGTTCAGGCGCGCGAAAGTCGCTCGAAAACAAAGCGCCATCGGGGTTCAACGCCGCCACCAAACTCACTTTGCGAAAGTCGTGGCCCTTGGCAATCATTTGGGTGCCCACCAACACGTCCACCGCGCCCGCATGGACCTCGGCGAGCTGGCGCTCTAGCTCGCCTTTGAGACGCGTGCTGTCAGCGTCGATCCGGCTAATGCGCAAAGGTTCGCCGTCAGTTCGGCGAACATCCGATAGCAGTTCACCCAAATGCTCTTCCAGTTGCTCAGTGCCGCGTCCCAAGGGCTGAATATCTGCATTGCCGCAGGCAGGGCAGGCGCGCGGCACCGACTGGGTAAAGCTGCAGTGGTGACAACGCAAGGTGCGGTCGAGTTTGTGAAAAACCCGAAACGCACTGCAATGTGGACACTGGCTTTTCCAGTCGCAATCCGGGCAATGCAAGACAGGGGCATAGCCACGGCGATTGAGCAGCACCAAAATCTGCTCGCCGCGCGTCACACGTTCGCGTATGGCGTCCAGCAGCTGGCTGGAGAACACCGTTTTCTTGGGTTGGTGGTTCATGTCCACCCGACGCACAAATGGCAACGCACCATCTCCCACGCGAGAGGGCATATGCAAGCGCATATAGCGCCCGGCTTGCGTGGCCTCCGTAGCGGGGCGACTGTGGTGCCAACTCTCGAGCGAGGGCGTGGCAGAACCCAAGATCACTTTGGCGTTTTCTAATTGGCCGCGGTAGATGGCCAAATCGCGCGCGGAGTAGCGCGCACCTTCTTGTTGTTTGTAGCTTGGGTCATGTTCTTCGTCGACCACGATGAGTTGCAAATGCGGCATCGACGCAAACACCGCCATGCGCGTGCCCAACACAATGCGCGCTTGGCCGTTGTGCGCCGCCAGCCAATTCTTCAAGCGCTGGGCGGGCGTGAGGTTGCTGTGCATGGCGACCACGCAATCGTCGCCCCAATGCGGCGCAAAGCGCGCGCGAAAGCGCGACTCCAGTTGTGGCGTGAGGTTGATCTCGGGCACCATCACCAAGATTTGCGCGGATGCGTCTTTGGCTAGCTGAGACTGTGCCGCGCGCAAATAGACCTCGGTTTTGCCGCTGCCGGTATTGCCAAAAAGTAGGAAGGGGCCTTTGTGGTCGGCGATTGTTTGGAGGACTTGGGCTTGTTCGGGAGTGGAAGCGGGAACCTGTGCAGCATGTTGGAGCCCATCTAAGCTGACGTGTGCAGGATACCCACCATTTTCAAACCCGCCATCAGCCTCTAAACCTTTACTTGCTGAGTTGGCTAAGACGTTGGACGCTTTTTCAGCCGCTTTGCTTTGCCTCGTCAAGCGCCGTGTCCATTGTTCTGCGGTCAATTCGCGCAGTTGGTTGGGCAGGGCGGCTAGGGCGACTTCGCCAACGCTGCGTTGGTAATACTGCGCGGCGAAGCGGACCAAGTCGCACCAGTGCGCGTTCAGGGGTGCTATGCCGCCCAACACGCTAGCAATAGGCCTGAGTGTTAGTGCAGCGTTGGTTTGCGATTGGGCAGAAGCGGCTTGCTCTTGCGTGACGGCTGCATCGGCCACTGGGCTCGCATCCCACACCACGCCCATCAACTCGCGTTTGCCCAAAGGCACTCTGACCAAGGTACCAATTGGAAGGATTTCTTCGCTCTCATATGACAACACATCCGCCAAACCACTATGTGCAGGGGTTTGGACGATTACGGAAACTATGTGCGGCATGTCAAGCGTTGAGTTGGCGTGATGAGTTGAGGTAATTTAAGCAAGAGCGACTTAAGTGCTTGATTTTTATGGGTTTGGGCGCTAACTCAGGATTTCTGTGGATAACTTTGTTGATATGTTGTCTTAAGCAACGCCAAAGGCGCATACATCAAGGCTTTGAACAGATTGCCCGAAAAAAAAGCATTCAGTTAAACCTATATAAATCAATGACTTACGTTAAATGTAGAAATGTTAGTGACAAATTCGATATAGTACTTTCTGCCATGTAAGAAACCCCAAATTTGTGCATAAGTAGTGCTACTGTGACGATTTTTTTATGGTTTGGGGTCTTTTTTGTGCTAGTTTTTTCCAGATTTTGTCGGTAAATGGTCCATAGCCTGCCGAACTTGCGCCACGCTTAGCAGTTCAGACAGTACTTGCGGCGCACGGTTAGGCGAGTACAGCACATAAACGGGGACACCGCTGCGACCCAATTCGTTCAAGGCGCGCGAGATGGCGGGGTCGCGTCGGGTCCAATCGGCGCGCATCAGGCGCACTTGTTTGGCCGCAAAGTCGGCCAGCACATCGGGTTGGTTGAGCGTGGTTTGTTTGTTGATTTGGCAGGTCACGCACCAAGCGGCTGTGAAGTCGACAAACACCGCGTGGCCTTGGACGAGCTCTGCTTGGACGGCGCTTGCTGTCCAGGTTTGCCAATGGTTGCTGGTCAGTGGGGCGGTGCCCACTGCGGCGCTAGCGACTGGCGCTTCTTGTGCGTCTGTATTTGAGTTTGAGACAAGCTCAAGGCCAATCCAGCAAATAGCCACGAAGCCCAAGAGTTGAACAACACGCCCTAGCAACGCTTTAAAACGACTCGCCCAAACGGTGAGAGACAGAACCAGCAAGCCGCCTAGCAGCAACATGGACTGCGTCACACTAGTTTGTAGGCCAAAGACCCAAAGCAACCAAACGACGGTCGCCAGCATGGGAAAAGCCAGCGCATGTCGCAGGGTGACCATCCACATCCCCGGTTTGGGCAGCGCTTGCGCCACCGCAGGCACCCAGCTTGCGAGTAAGAAGGGCAAAGCCAAACCAAGGCCCATGCAAGCGAATACCGAAAGGGCCTGCCAAGCAGGCATGGTCATGGCCACACCCAAAGAGGCACCCATAAACGGCGCGGTGCAAGGCGATGCAACCGCAACCGCGAGCACGCCTGAGAGCAATGCGTCGACCACAGGGTGGCGCGATTGCAAAGACACCAGACTTGCAGGCAACACATTGCCCAAGTTAAACACGTCCCATAAATTCAAAGCGATCAGGGTGAAGAGCACTGCCAAGGCGGCGACAACCGCCGGGTTTTGCAACTGAAATCCCCAGCCCAGCTGTTCGCCCATGGAGCGAAGTAATAAGACGGCACCGCCTAGTACCAAGAAGCTCGTCACCACGCCGACGGTGTAGGCCACACCCGTCAAACGGCGCATGTGTTTTCTGGCGCTGTGTTGGGTAAAGCCCAGAAGCTTGATCGCCAAAATAGGCAAGACACAGGGCATGGCGTTCAAGATCAAGCCACCCAAAAGTGCGCCCGCGAGTGCGAGCATGAATCCAAATGCGCTGGTCTCTGCTGCAAGGGGTGGGGCAGAAGATGGGGCAGCGCTTGCCGCCTTTGTGGCTGCGGCCGCAGCAAAGTCTTGGGCTTTGGGGCTGGGCCATGCTCCAGAGACGGGCAAAACCAATTCGATGCCTTGGCGTGAAGCATCGGAAGCTTGTGCCACCAGTAGCCAACCGATTTTTGATGGGCTTTCGCTGCGCGCCGTGCTCACAGGTAAACGTGCCGACCAAGTGCTCCCTTGCCACGACTGCTCAGCCAGCGCATGTTGGTCCGTCGACGACTCCAAAAGCTCTGGGTCGCTTGGAAAGATAGATAACTTTTGCCCTATCCAACTGGAAGGCAGGCCTTCTAAAGAAGCCATCAAAAAGTCGCCTTCGAAGCGCGTGGCTTTTTGAGGCGCGTCCAGTTGGGTGGGTTGCTGTTTCAGCAAGGTGGTGAATGCTTGGGCGTGCGGTGCGAAACTGCTTTGCGAAGCAAATTGCAGCCCGAAGTCGCCCTCTTGGGGGATGCACTCCAAGCGGCAGACCAGCCAATTGGCATGCAACTGCACGGGTAGTTGGCCATTTGTAGGCCCGCGATAAGCAGGTGTGACCTTTATCGCCACGGCTAAAAGCGCATCACCTTCGAAGCCGTAGTTTGTGAGCGTGCCCGCTGAGAGTTTTTTGGGAAGCGGCCACAGCACGGGTCCCACCTCTAGACCAGGTAGTAACTTAAATTCAAGCTGGGTGGGCAGGCCTGAATCGCCCGGATTGCGCCAATAGGTGTGCCATTCAGGGGTGTGTTGTAGTTGCAAGCCTAGCCAAAAAATTTTGCCAATCTGCACGCCGTCTGGGGCATGTGCGACCAACTCGGCGCGCACTTGCGGGGTGGAAACCACTGCGCTTTTTGAGGGCGCATTTAGCTGGGCCCATGCCGTGCCTGCGCCAGAGCTGACGAAAACTAGCCATAACAAAAGGCGGATAACAAACGTATACATGGCGCTGATGTTAACGAGGCGATGCTTAGCCTTATTCGCGCCGATAAGTTTTGTTGGGGTAACCGAGGGCGTTTTTCTTCGAAAGTAAGATGCGTATATGTCCACCGCCACCCGATTCACCGCCGCATTAGCCACCCACCGCTGGGCCGCCATGAATAGCCAAGACTTTACGCAACTCAACCCTGCGCGTGCCGTGGCGGTTTTGCCTTTGGGTGCGACCGAGCAACACGGGCCCCATTTGCCTATGAATGTGGACTCGGTGTTGGTCGATGGCGTGGTCAACGCTGCGCTCACACATTTAGACAAACAAGACCCCGTGTTGGTCTTGCCGACCCAAACCGTGGGACTGAGCACCGAACACATCGCGTTTGCTGGCACGCTCACGCTGTCGCCGCAAAGCGTGATTTCACAGTGGTGCGACCTCGGTGCAAGCGTTGCGCGCGCTGGGGTCAAAAAGCTTTTGCTGTTCAACGCCCACGGCGGCAATGTCGGGCTCATGGATGTCGTTGCGCGTGAATTGCGCGCCCAGCATGGTTTGATCGTCTACAGCAGCAGTTGGTACAACCTGCCAATCGACGAAAAAGTGATGGCGCAATTTGGCGCCGATGAACACCGTTTTGGCATTCACGCGGGCGACATTGAAACCTCGATGATGTTGGCGCTGGCGCCTGAAACAGTCGATATGGCTAAAGCGCAAAACTTTGCGTCTAGCTCGCAACAACGTGCTGCCACCTACCCCATTCTGGGTAATGGCCACAGTGCTAAGTTAGGCTGGCATATGCAAGACTACAACCCGCAAGGGGCGGTGGGTAATGCGGCGGCGGCCACCTCAGCCAAAGGGGCCGCTGTTGTGAAAAGTGCTGGCGAGCAACTGGCGAAGTTACTGCAAGAGTTGATGGATTTGCCGCTGAGCACGGTTAGAACCTAGTCTGCCTTGCCGCCAATATCTTGGTAGCTTTTGTTAAAGCCAAATTTATTTTGAAGTGTTTTGCAAAAGAGTGCATACCTTTAGGCATGGGTGAACCAATCCCTATGCTCCGGCCCTGCCAAATGCGGCAAGCTGTTAAACACCACCAAGTTATGCCGCTTGGGCGTGAAATGGAACTCGCTCACTGAGCTATTGCGCATGCGCAAATTCAACTCGATGCTGGTCTCGGGTGATGCTTGCAGCACTTGCGCCACTGCGGTCGAGATAGGCCCGCCGCTAGAGACCAGCAACACGTTGCCTTCGCAATGTTGGCGCACATGGTCTAGCGCTGAAGTCACGCCGTGCAAAAATTCTGGGTAGGTCGGCATGCCGACGGGGGATGCGGTTCCCGCCATCCATTGCTTGAGCCCGTCACGCAACATACGAAAGTGTTCTCGGTAGCCCTCTGGTGTCTTGGTGTTGAAACTTGCGTTGGGATGCACGGCGCGAATGAGGGCTTCGCTATCGTATTCATTGAGACCCGGCCACTGCAGCGCATCTGGCGTATGCCCTAAACCGTCGCGAATGCCTTGCAAAGTTTGGGCGTGGCGCTTCAAGGTGCCGACCAAGACGGCGTTGAACGTCAAGCCGTGTGACTTCCAATGCTCGCCCAAACGACGACTTTGTTGTTTGCCCATCGCGCTGAGTTGGTCATAGTCTGCGGCGCCTAGCGAGGCTTGGCCGTGGCGTACGAGGTAGAGCTGTCCCATGGGCGTTTGTGCGTAATGCGTTGTACTGGTTTAACTGCTGGGCAATTCTCCAGTTGAATCTGCCGTTGCAGAGTCACAGGAGAGACGAATTTAGGCGGATAACAATTCCCAGCGCTCTAGAGCTTGCGTGAGTTCTGACTCAATTGCCACATCGCGCGCATGTAGTTGTGCCACTTTGGCCGCGTCGCTGGCGTAGAGCTTGGGGTCGGCCAGGTCGGCTTGCACTTGTTTTTGCTCTGCTTCTAAGGCGGCGATGCGCTCGGGCAAGCCCTCTAATTCGCGTTGTTCTTTGTAGCTGAGTTTGCGGGTTTTAGTGGCGGGCTTGTTGCTACCCGTGATTTTGTTGTTTGCGTAGCTATAGGCCGCTGTTTCGTGACCTAGTGGCGTTGCGTTTGGGTTATCTGACGCAGGCGTTGCCGTTGAAGTTGTTTGGTCTTTTGTGCGCCTTGTTTCATTTCCGCTTTGCGCCCCACTCAGTTTGATGGCTTGCAAGCCGCTCGCTCTTTTGGATTGGATCAGCCAGTCTTGCACGCCACCTTCGTATTCGCGCCAAAAACCTGGTTGCGCGTCTGTGCCTTCAAACACTAAAGTGCTGGTCGCAACGTTGTCCAGAAAAGCGCGGTCATGGCTCACGATGAACACCGTGCCGGCATAGTTCTGCAGGAGCTCTTCTAGCAGTTCTAGTGTGTCGATGTCGAGGTCGTTAGTGGGTTCGTCCAACACCAGCACATTAGCGGGGCGGGCAAACAACCTCGCCAGCAACAAACGGTTGCGTTCGCCACCAGATAGCGAGCGCACAGGCGAATTGGCGCGCGCGGGAGAGAACAAGAAGTCGTCTAGATAACTCTTGACGTGTTTGCGTTGGGTGCCAATCTCGATCCATTCGCTGCCGGGGCTGATGAAGTCTTCGAGTGTCGCGTCCATATCGAGCGCGTTGCGCATTTGGTCGAAATAGGCCACTTGCAGGTTGGCGCCTTGGCGCACTTTGCCGCTGTCGGGGGCGAGTTCGCCCAAAATCATTTTGAGAAGGGTGGATTTGCCCACGCCGTTCGGGCCGATGAGGCCAATTTTGTCGCCGCGCAAGAAGGTGGCGGAGAAGTTTTTGGCGATGACTTTATCGCCGAATGATTTGCAAACGTCTGTGAGTTCGGCCACGATCTTGCCGCTGGCTGCGCCGCTGGAGAGGTCGAGCTTGACGCGACCTACGGCGTCGCGGCGCGCTTCGCGACGTGCGCGCAAGGCTTCGAGCCTAGCGATCCGGCTTTGGCTGCGGGTGCGGCGTGCTTCCACGCCTTTGCGAATCCAAACTTCTTCACCCGCCAGCAACTTGTCGGCTTTGGCGGTGATGACGGCCTCTTGCGCGAGTTGCTCTTCTTTTTGGGTCTGGTATTGGCCAAAGTTCCCTGGATAGGAAAGTAAATGCCCGCGGTCCAACTCGACGATGCGGGTTGCGACGCGGTCTAGAAATGTGCGGTCGTGGGTGATGGTGACGATGCTGCCCTTAAATCCCACCAGCAACTGCTCAAGCCACTCAATGCTGTCGAGGTCTAGGTGGTTGGTGGGTTCGTCGAGCAAGAGTACGTCGGGCGCAGTAACTAGGGCCTGCGCTAAGGCCACGCGTTTGGCGGTGCCGCCTGAGAGTGAGCTGACGCGCGCATGGGGGTCTAGGTGTAAGCGGTGCAAGGTTTCTTCCACCCGTTGCTCCCAATTCCAGCCGTCCAGGAGTTCGATTTCGTTTTGCATGGCGGTCAGGTCGCCTTCGCCCGTGGTGTAGCGGTCAATCAGGTTACGCACGTGCTGCAAGCCGGCGCTTACCGCCTCCGATACCGTCGCGTCGCCATCGAGTTGCGGCTCTTGCGCTACAAAGGTCACGCGCAGGCTTTGCTGGATACGTAAATCGCCATCGTCTGGCTTCTCAAGGCCCCCGAGTATGCGAAGTAGCGAAGATTTGCCTGCGCCGTTCCTGCCAATGAGGCCAACGCGCTCGTCGGTTTCCAATGAAAACTCGGCGCGATCGAGCAGGGCGACGTGGCCGAAGGAGAGTTGGGCTTGTTGGAGAGTAATTAAAGACATGGGGCATTATCACAAGCCATATTTTTGAAGCATTGCGCGCATCGTCAAAACTGATGTATACTGGAAAGCTTCGCTGCAAACAAGTCAGTTAAATGACGCGCTAACAGCAGAGGGTTACAAAGATAAAAGTTTTTTGAATTAATTTTGAAAAATCCTAAATTCGATGTATACTGCAAGGCTTCGCTGATCACAGCCAAGACAATCAGGTAACTGAGTAGTTCTTTAAAAAATTACAGCCGATAAGCGTGGGCGTTTGATGGCGATTGCCAAGTTCTTCGGAACTATGTCTTAACTGACATACAAACGCTCATGAGAATAGAAGTGAAGTTCACTTCAATTCCGTTTTTATGAGTTGCTCGAAAGAGCGAAAAAAAATCAAGATCGAACTATAGAGTTTGATCCTGGCTCAGATTGAACGCTGGCGGAATGCTTTACACATGCAAGTCGAACGGTAGAGGGGGCAACCCCTTGAGAGTGGCGAACGGGTGAGTAATGTATCGGAACGTGCCCAGTCGTGGGGGATAACGTAGTGAAAATTACGCTAATACCGCATACGATCTATGGATGAAAGCGGGGGATCGCAAGACCTCGCGCGATTGGAGCGGCCGATATCAGATTAGGTAGTTGGTGGGGTAAAGGCTCACCAAGCCAACGATCTGTAGCTGGTCTGAGAGGACGACCAGCCACACTGGAACTGAGACACGGTCCAGACTCCTACGGGAGGCAGCAGTGGGGAATTTTGGACAATGGACGCAAGTCTGATCCAGCCATTCCGCGTGCAGGACGAAGGCCTTCGGGTTGTAAACTGCTTTTGTACGGAACGAAAAAGCTCTTATTAATACTAGGAGTCCATGACGGTACCGTAAGAATAAGCACCGGCTAACTACGTGCCAGCAGCCGCGGTAATACGTAGGGTGCAAGCGTTAATCGGAATTACTGGGCGTAAAGCGTGCGCAGGCGGTTATATAAGACAGATGT
>Ga0209085_1000398_pt1 | contig 32139 bp, 32 predicted proteins | sample C_131016_EF_Meta_FD_187310 | JGI IMG/M metagenome (GOLD analysis project Ga0209085, IMG submission 187310) | Freshwater microbial communities from Lake Croche, Canada to study carbon cycling - C_131016_EF_MetaG (SPAdes) (version 2) | ecosystem: Environmental > Aquatic > Freshwater > Lake...
TACGGTACATATTTACGATTAGCTACGCAGGTGCAAGGCTTTTGGCTTATTCTAACCTATTTTTGCGCATCTAAACTTGCTCAAACTCTTTTATTACTTGGGTTTCAGTCCTCTTCAGCAAGCCCTAAATAACACTTAACGTGAAAAGTCAGGTTGTTGCGCCCATTCATCATCCTCCATTCCCCTAGCTAAAGCAATTAGGGCAGTTGTTGCCAAATCGGTGTCTGGTGGTAAACTAATATAAGCAGTTAAAGTTTTAGGATCTTTCCGTTGTAAAATTCCTAAAATTTCCAAAATAAAGGCAGTCTTACCAATTCCAATCCACCCATAAACTAACAATCGTTTTCTTTCCCTTCCTTTAAATAGACTTAGAACTTCTTTTAATTCTTTTTGTCGGCCTGTAAAAACTTCTTTCAGTCTAGATCCTGACAAAGGTGAGGCACTTTCTGAAAAGGGAATTTCTTCTATTCCCCAACTTGAATAAATATTATCTAATTCATCCCAAATACGATCGCCTTCTTGATTCATACTTTTTGTTTCTCCTTGATTTTAGTAATAAGTTTGAGCATTTCTTCAACTTCATTAATTTGTTTTTCGTCATTGATTTCAGTATAAATTGCTTTAGCTTCTTTTAGTTGTTCTAAGGCTTCTTCTACAAAACCAATTTGTAACATTAATCTCCCCAAACTAGCTTTACAGAATGCTCCTCCTCTACGGTTGCCAATATGTTCATAAAAACGCAAAGCATCCCGATAATAAACAGAGGCTTTTTCTAAGTTACCAATAAGATGATGGGTGCGAGCAATTTGATAAATAACATCAGCACGATTCTCAAAATTAGAGAGTTGACGATACAATTTCAGGCTTTTTTCTAAAGACTCTAATGCTTTATACCAGTATCCCTGCTCAAGATAAACTTTTCCTAACTCTAAAGTTATCTGAGCAGTTATAGATAAGTTTCCTAAGGATTCATAAACATTGATAGCATTCTCATAAGCAACAATAGCCAGTTCTAAATTCTTAGCTTTATCTCCTCTTATTCTATTACTATAAGCAATAGCAAGATTATTTTGCACAGTTGCCCATTGTTTAGGGAAGGCTTCAGGAGTATATACTGTTAAAGCTTCTTGATAATATTTGATAGACAGTTCTAAATTCTCAGCCCGCTCCCCTTTTATTCTGTCACTGTAGGCATTACCAAGGTTGTTTTGTGTTGTTGCCCACTGTTCAGGGAAGGCTTCTTTTGTACGGACTGTTAAAGCTTCTTGATAATATTTGATAGACAGTTCTAAATTCTCTGCACGCTCTCCTTTTATTCTGTCATAGTAGGCATTACCAAGGTTGCTTTGTATTGTTGCCCATTGTTCAGGGAAAGCTTCAGGAGTATATACTGTTAAGGCTTGTTGATAATAATTGATAGCCAGTTCGAGATTCTCTGCACGCTCTCCTTTTATTCTGTCATAGTAGGCATTACCAAGGTTGCTTTGTATTGTTGCCCATTGTTCAGGGAAAGTTTCTTTTGTACGGACTGTTAAAGCCTCTTGATAATACTTGATAGACAGTTCTAAATTCTCTGCTTGATCCCCTTTTATTCTGTCATGGTAGGCATTACCAAGGTTGTTTTGTATTCCTGCCCATTCTTGAGGGAAGACTTTAGATGGATAGACTTCTAAAACAGTTTCAAAGCCAGTAATAGTAATTTCTAAGTTGTTGGCACGATTTCCCAAGGGAAACTGATAAATATCAATACAAAAGTAAAAAATCATTACCGCCAACCATGTTGTCAGTTCGGAATCCCCCTGCCTAAAGACATTCTGTGCCGACTGCTGGAGGATTTGGGCAAAATTCTCATCCAACTTGTCTAGATGCTGTTCTAGAAGTGGATAGACGACTTTAGGGTCATTATTGCTCTCAGATATTACTTGGATCACTGTTTGCAAGAAGGCTAGATAATCTTCAAATCTTTGTTGTTCGTTCATAATCGATGGTTAATAGTGATTTTTTACTCCCCGTTAAGTAATTCGGGAAATTTCTCTGAGAGTTTTTGTCCGAAATAATATTGACACCAAAATTCAGCAATTTCTAACAGTCTTGGCGCTGATTTAGGAATCAAACCTGTACCATAGCTAGGGTCATAAAATTCTGTGTACTCTCTAGCTAATTTATAAGCATAGTAAGGGGATTCTCGATCAATAAAACAGCGAATAGCATAATCTAATTTGAGTAAATAACCACTCCGCACAAAATGTACAGTACTCCAATGGACATTGCGAAAATCATCGCCCTGTAATTCTTTAATTTGGCTTAAGAACTTCCATAAAGACTGTTTTACTTCTTCTGTAGGACTATAAATATATTGTTCCATTTCAACAATGGCATTACTTACTAAAGTTTTATGAGTTTCCCATTCAGAGGAACTGTAATCACTGGGAATCTCGGCTGCTTCCATTTGGAGTAAAACTTGTCCTGAAAGATAAAGAGCGAAATTTTGAGCAGCTACTTGATCTTGGCAAAGACTTTTGATGCTAGTTAAGCGGGTGATAGATATGGACAATCTAAACTTATCTGATCTAAGTTCTTTAACTGTTTCTACCCATTTTTTAATTTTGGTGGCAATTGCTTTCATTATTTAGACCTTCTTGTCTCACTCCTCTCCAGAATCTACTTTAGTTTCTAGAATATTTTGTAAGGTCTTGGGCAGATTACTCAAAAAATCATAATGTGTTAGGCGTTCAATCTCACGGATTGAAGTAAGATAACGAAAAGAACCGTTTTCGTCTTTAACATTCCAATAAGCATCCTTGGTGCCCATTTTTTGCGGCATAGCTACAGCAATAACTCTGGTTTGAGGTGTAATACCTGCTAGACCTAAACCAGGACGCTCCAAAACGAGAATTATTTTCCAACAGATAGCTGGTACTGTGATATTGACGCCTGAGTCATAACCAGCAAAAGATAAAACTTTTTTCCCTTCGGAATTTTCACCCCCTATTCCCACACCTCCCGCTATAATGTGGAGTTCCTTCCCACTTTTAGCTAGTTTTCGCGAGTAATTTTCCAGCCTTTCCCAAGGACCTCTATTAAGATCTTGGGTTTGTGGAATGATGTTAGTCATCACAAAAGTTGCACAGTTATTCGCTATAGTATTAGTGCGATCTCCTGAGGGAATCATGTGACCTCGATCAAAACCACTTCCCCGATAGTCAAGAGGTAAAACAGGTGAGAAGGCTACAGGGAGATCTTCATCTAAAGCAAAGGCATCCCGTTTATATTTATTATCTCCTTGGCAGCGTTGCACCTTTCCCAACCATGAGTCATTAAGTTGCCAACTCACCCAATTAGGACCCGCCTTATACTGATTATAAGATAAGGCATATTGTGGCTTAATCATCAAGTAGTTATCTGGACTCTTAAGACTGCTGATAGCTTTAGAGGGGTTACCTAATATTAGATGAGGACTAGTCGGGACAAAAGAATATCCAGGTCCAGGTGCAACGAAAACGAGAACAAGAGAAAGAAAGGAGATGAAAAAAAATCTTTTAACAGTCAACAAAGCTAGATACCATGACTATAACTTTCTACTGAGTGCTTCATTTTTTCGATTACTTCCTCAACTTTTAATAGTCCGATATCTCCTCCACTGCGAGTCCTGATACTGAGAGTTTCAGTTTCTACCTCTTTCGCGCCAACTACTGCCATAATAGGGATTTTCTGAATTTCGGCATTGCGGATCTTTTTGGGGAGACGTTCGTTACTGTTATCTATTTCTACCCGAAACCCCAGAGACTGCATTTTTAGGGCAACTTCTTGTACATATTCTAATTGTGCCTCATTGACAGGTAATAGTCTGGCTTGTATGGGGGCTAACCAGAGGGGAAAATCTCCTGTATATTCTTCTATGAGGATACCTATTAAACGCTCCAAAGAGCCAAAAGGAGCACGATGGATCATCACAGGTCTTTGTCTTGTCCCATCAGGGGTTATGTATTCTAAATCAAAGCGTTCTGGTAAATTATAGTCAACCTGTACTGTACCTAATTGCCATTCTCTTTCTAGGGCATCATGGAAGATAAAGTCTAATTTGGGTCCATAGAAAGCAGCTTCTCCTGGTGCCTCAAAATATTCCATATCCATCGCTTTGACTGCTTTACTTATGGCATTTTGGGCTTTCTCCCAAACTTCATCAGAGCCTATATACTTATCTGATTCTGGATCGCGGAAGCTAAGACGTGCTTTAAAGTTCTTCAGTCCTAGACATTTAAAGACTGAGAGAATTAAGTCTACAACTTTGAGGAACTCATCATCTAGTTGTTCAGGTGTAACAAACAGGTGAGAATCATCTACAGTAAAACCTCTTACTCTGGTCAGTCCTCCTAGTTCTCCTGACTGTTCATAGCGATAGACTGTGCCAAACTCTGCTAGTCTGATCGGGAGTTCTCGATAGGAACGTAGATCGCTTTTATATATTTGTATATGAAAAGGACAGTTCATTGGCTTAAGAACAAAGCCGTTTTCTTCTGCAGCAGCGACCGCATCTTCTGCCATAAGGGGAAACATATCTTCTTTGTATTTTTGCCAGTGTCCAGAGGTTTTAAATAGGTCTACACGTGCAATATGAGGGGTAACTACAGGGAGATAACCTCTTTTGATCTGTTCTTGTTTGAGAAAGTCTTCTAGGAGTGAACGTAAGATAGTTCCTTTAGGAGTCCAAAGGGGGAGTCCTGGACCTACTATGTCAGTAAAAATAAATAGCCCTAGTTCTTTACCTATTTTACGATGATCTCTTTTGAGGGCTTCTTCTTTGCGGCGTTGATATTCAACTAACTGTTCTTCTGTTTCCCAAACTGTACCATATATTCTCTGTAGTTGAGCGCGGTTAGAATCTCCTCTCCAGTAGGCTCCTGCTACTGTTTCTAGTTCTATAGCTTTGGGGTTAATTTCGGCTGTATTTTCTAGATGTGGTCCTGCACATAAATCCCACCATTTTTCCCCTAAATGATAGAGGGTGATCGGTTCATGTATACACTCTAAGATTTCTAGTTTATAGGGTTCGTTAATTGATTTAATTCTGGTTGCGGCCTCTTCTCTAGATACCTCTTCTCTGGTCAGGGGCAGTTTTTGGTTGATGATCTTAATCATCTCTTTTTTTATTGTCTTGAGGTCTTTCTCTGTTAGAGGTTCGCTGAGATCGAAGTCATAGTAAAAGCCTGTTTCTGTCCAAGGTCCGATGGTCACTTGTGCTTTAGGAAACAGTTTTTGTACTGCCATAGCCATAATATGCGATGTGGTATGGCGGATTTTCTTGAGTTGTTCTGACTCGCTGGTTTTGGGGAGTTTAATCTGTTTCTCTATTTGTGCGTCGTTACTTGACATAGCAGGGTTAACATTGATGTTCAGTGTTTTCTATTGTATCGAAAATATCACTTTTTATTCCTTAAACGACGTTTAACTAGTAGCCAAAGTCTTTTGATCCGTAAATCCAAAGAAAAGCCTCGTTTACTTGTCACAGCGATTGTTCCTGCTACGCGGTCATGTATTGCTTGATAGAATTCAGGATCGGATAAGGCTACTCCTCCATCTGCTAAGAGGGGAGAGAGTAAGAGAATCATAGATAACCCGTTAACAAACCCTATTTCTAAACCCCACATAGCTAAGAGTCCAGTTAACCCGACTATGAGTTCCCTTTTGTTTAATTCTAATAGACCAGGAGGACGAGCATAGCGAGGATCAATTACTTTTATATCCATTGACCAATGACCTAAACTTTGTCCTTGATTTTTTTCTGGGACAATTACTCGGAAAACCCACCATAAAAACACGAAAATTACACTGCGTAAAAACCAGTCACCCACGAAAGAACTAGATAGCCATACAGTGACAAAATCAATTAGAAAGGCGTAGATTCTTCTCTCAATAGAAACTTTAGGGTAATAACGAATAGGAGGTCGATCAAGAGTCATTATCTTTATTATTGTGTGAGTCCATGTTTAAGAGCGAAACGCACTAATTCTGTCCGACTATTGGTGCCAGTTTTACTAAAGAGCCGACTGACGTATTTTTCTACATTTCGGACACTGGTATTTAACCGAACAGCTATTTCTTTATTCATTAGTCCTTGGGCTACTAATTCTAAAATACTTTGCTCTCTAGGGGTGAGATCTATTTTATGAGGTGGGGGAGTGACAACCATATGTGATGTTCCTGGATGCCCTAGTTGTTCTTTGAGTTCCTTAATTTCTTGATATATTTCTTCTAATTTAGCTGTTTTATTCTCTTCTTGGTTGTTTTCTTGTCTTCTCTCTATTAAATTACTAACTATTACTCTCAATTCTTCTGGTTCAAAAGGTTTAGATAAGTAAGCATCGCAATGAGCTTGATAACCTTGAATCCGATCTAAGGTCATTCCTCTAGCTGTTAAAAAAACAAAAGGAATGGTTTTATAACGCAGATCTTCCCGTATTTTTTTCAAAAATTCATAACCGTCTACTTGGGGCATCATAATATCAGAAATAAAGAGATCTGGAGTCTCTTTATGGAGTATTTCTAAGGCTTCTTTGACGTTACTTGCTACTGTTACTTGAAATTCATTATCAAATTCTAGGTAAGCTTTCACCGATTCCCGAATCCCTGGTTCATCGTCAACAAGTAATAATTTAGGGGGTTGATTAGTCATTCTTTTTTCCTTTTTAATTAATCGACAGGAGTAGCTTTAACATCGATAGTCTCATCTTTTGCCCCTTCATCTTTATTAAGATTGCTTTCTGTACGCTCTCTATATGACTGTAAAGCTATGCTAGATAATTCTGTTACTAGTAAACTAATTAGCATAATATCGTCAATCTGTCCGAGAAAAGGAATAAAGTCTGTAGAGAGATCTAGGGGGCTAATTAGGTAGACAATGGTTCCTATAATTAACCACCAACGATGCGTAGGATGACGTAGGGTTTGACGATACCAACCATAAATGGCAGCAGGAGAGATTTTCATGTAGAGAGACTGTAAACTATACTTTCTCTATTCTGCCAGATTTAAAGTTAATATATTCTTAAACCAACCGTTGTTCTAACTCAAGCTCGAATAAGTACAATTTTTCTGGATCTAATTCTTGGGTTTTGCCTGCGTGATACTCAGCTATCGCTTCTACAGCAAATTTAACAAGGGTTATATTTTGATTAGTCAGGAAAATAAATTGTGTCGTCTTTGATTACATAACTAAAAGACGCTTACTGATTTATTTCTAACCAAGAGACCAACTCGGATATTGAGGTAAAATTTAACAATTCTTCGGCTAAATTCTCCAGTTTTTCTAAGGAAAGACGCTCAATTTTAGTGGTCAGTTCTGGGTTTAGCTGACCTAGTTTTTTACTCAACTGACGAAGAATAATTGCTCTTTCCCCCTGTTGAAGTCCTCTGTCTTCGCCGCGTTGGAAAATTTCTTGATAGATTACTGAATCTCTCATTATTTCCTCCTGGAATATTTGACGGATTTTATTTCTATCGTATTTCAAACCTGCTATTAGTTGCACATAGGCTGCTACTTCTGTCTTTTCTTCTCGGTTGACTATCTCATCTATACGGTCAGCTACTCTACTTAAGAGTTCTTCAGGATGTTCTGTGCGGGTTAGCGTTGCTAATGGTAATAAGGCTACATCTGCTAAAAACCTATCAGGTTCTTCAAGCCACATTTTCACCACTTGATATTGATGAGTAGTTGTTTCGACTGCAAAGACTGTCTCAATAACGGTTTCATCAGGTGGCGGTAATAACAGAATGACTACTTGGGTAACTGGTAACCTATAGAGTCTATGTAGTCTCACCCAATAGTCCAGCATTCTCAAGGGTATAGGTGGATCTGACTGCCAAGTAGCAAAAGATGAGGGATGTTTTTCGGCTAGTAATTTACAGAGATTGTCAAAACTCATTTATTAAATATTGACTGATGATCCAATATGACATATAATTACTCTCATATCTTAAATTGTATCTCAAGTACGGACACAATTTAAGGTTAACAATTACTTGTTTGGGAATTACTCAACTCTAAAAATAATACAAATGAACAAAAAATCTACTATCGTCACTTGGTAGCAGTCTTAAACACCCTCAGACTGCCCTAATTTCTCTAGCATTGGTAAAAGCTAATATTACATTGTTAGGGGCAGTTAATCCAGCAAAAGCTTCAACTAATCTAATCAGTGATCCTAGTTTTGAAACACCTACTACACAGATAAAGATTTTAAGAGCTTTTTAGGCTTTAATTGTAGAGTTATTATAATTTTTTACTTAAAACTTTTAATTATTTATTAAAAATCGAAAAATATCACACTAAAATTTTACTTTTTTCAACCTTTTTTTGTTCACGAATAAAGCAGGCTAAACATTATAGGAGCGATGATAGTACTATGATTAGTTGCAGCATTGAAGCGGAGGATATAACCCCTCACCCTAAATCCCTCTCCCACAAGGGGCGAGGGACTTTCGACCTTTTCATCATTAAATAAAATTGGTGCTAAAATAGACACATTAATACTTGATGCAGACAAAATTCTATGACTATTGCTAGAGAATTAGCCTCGTCTAATGTAATATTGCCCCCAAGTGATTTATATAGCAATGAACCCCCATTGGAAACAGAACTTCATCTATGGCAAATAATTTTTCTCTTACAATCCCTAACATACTTCTGGAAAGAGAAAACAGATTTTTATGCAGTAGGAAACCTGACTATATACTATAGTTTAAATCAACGTAAATCAGAAGACTTTAGAGGTCCTGATTTTTTTGTCGTCTTAGGAACAGAGAGAAAACCGCGTAAGAGTTGGGTAGTCTGGGAAGAAAACGGTCAATACCCCAATGTCATCATAGAAATACTCTCGTCCACCACAGCTACTACAGATAAGAACTTTAAAAAAGAACTCTATCAGGATATCTTTCGTACTCCTAATTACTTTTGGTTTGACCCATATAGTTTAGAACTAGTAGGCTTTCATTTAGTAGATGGGAAATATCAACCACTATCCCCAAATGAACAAGGACATCTCTGGAGTCAACAATTAGAGCTATATTTAGGGGTAAATGAGGGAGTCTTGAGGTTTTTTACACCAGAAGGTCAACTAGTCCCTATGCCAGAAGAAAAAGCTAAACAAGCCCAAGAAAAAGCGGAACGTTTAGCCGCCAAACTAAGGGAGTTGAATATAGATCCAGATACCATCTGAAGTTCCTTCCTCCACAATAGCTAAAAGGCTCCCTAACTTTATAATAGAAAATAGGTAGTATATAATATTACCTGTTTTGTCATAAGGAGACAGAACCTTTAAAATCTACAGGTTTACCTTAGTGGAATTAAAACAAGTTATCATTGTTCATAAAGCGCAGGAAAAACAGAGTAAAAGTTGGGCTGAACGCTGTGCCAAGGAATTAGAAGCACTCAACTGTAAAGTTTTGCTAGGACCTAGTGGTGTCAAAGATAATCCCTATCCAGTGTTTTTAGCCTCTGCTACTAGCAAAATTGACTTAGCCATAGTTTTAGGTGGCGATGGGACTATCCTAGCAGCAGCTAGACAATTAGCTTCAGAAAATATCCCTATCTTAGCTGTCAATGTGGGTGGACATCTGGGTTTTTTAACAGAACCCTTTGAGATCTTCAAAGAGACACAAGAAGTCTGGAAGCGGTTACAAGAAGATCGTTATGCAGTACAAATGAGAATGATGTTAGAGGCTCATATTTGTGAAGGAGATCGCTTAGAACCAGAAATAGTCAGTGAACAGTTCTTTTGTCTCAATGAAATGTGTGTTAAGCCTGCTTCTATTGATAGGATGCCAACTGTAGTTCTAGAAATGGAGGTAGATGGCGAAATAGTTGATCAATATCAGGGAGATGGTTTACTAGTAGCTACCCCAACGGGTTCAACCTGCTATACTGCTTCAGCTAATGGTCCTATTTTACATCCAGGGATGGAAGCAATAGCAGTTACTCCTATTTGTCCTTTGAGTCTTTCCAGTCGTCCTATCATTTTACCTCCAGGTTCTAGAGTAAGTATTTGGCCATTAGGAGACTATGAAATAAATGTCAAACTCTGGACAGATGGTTCCCTAGGGACTACTATTTGGCCTGGACAATGGGTAGAAGTCAAAATGGCTGACTGTAAAGCTAAATTTATTATTCTGAGGGAAAGTTATTCCTTTTTTCGCACTCTCAGGGAGAAATTACTTTGGTCAGGCGCCAGAATACATTATGAAAATAACAATAATCACCATTAATGTCCTAGGGATGTATATAAAAAGCCACACCTAACACTGAATAAAAAATAAGTAGTAAAATTCCTTCTAACCAGTTAGATTGACCATCAGAACTAATAGAGTTAACAATCAGAACAGCAGCTATTGCTGCCATAATACCAAATAAGTTAAATTCCAATGTTAAAGGTATATTCAGAAATAAACCAATCAAAACTAGAATAGGAGTAACAAACAAAGCAATCTGCAAAGTTGACCCCATAGCAATTGATAAAGATAAATCCATTTGATTCTTTGTCGCTGCTGTTATACAACTAATATATTCTACTATTCCTCCAAAGAGAGGCAATAAAAAAGTTCCTGTAAATAGATCAGTAAATCCCGCTACTTTAACTGTTTCTTCTAAATTCCCGACTAAGATTTCTGAAACGATGACAAGAACGACTGTCAGCCCGAATAAAATTCCAACTTCTTTACCTATATTTACAGAATGAGTATCTATTGTTTCTGGGTTTTCTAGTAACTGTAAGTCTGAAGCATCTCGATGATATTTGCTAGCAAAAAATAGACTTAAGCCATAAAAAATAAGTAACAGGATAGATGCAGCATAAGAGAACTGCTGTAGTTTAATATCTGGTAAACCATCAGAGGTAATGTGAATAGCACTGGGAGTCACCAAAACCAAGACAGACAATAATAAAGAAGAGGCATTCATCCGAGCAATGTCAGGATGAAAGGTCTGTTCTTTAAACTTTATTCCTCCTAAAAACATGGCTAAGCCTAAAGATAACAGTAAATTAGCAATAATCGCCCCTAAAATACTAGCTTTAACTACTTCAACTAAGCCAGCTTTGAGGGCAACAATTGAAACAACCATTTCAGTTAAATTGCCAAAAGTCGCATTTAGTAAGCCGCCAAAAGTTGGTCCAATCACAACAGCTATGGCTTCTGTTGTTTCAGCAATGAGCGCAGCTAAAGGAATAATAGCAAAAATTGATACAATAAACACTAAAACATGATTGAAGTGTAATAAATTCATACCTATAGTAATAGGTATAAAAAGTAGCATTGCCAAGATAATTTTATTTTTGGTCATCATTTCGCTTAAATCTCCTATATAAAAATCATAGTCATGTTCGTCTTGAGCAAAGTTCCATAATTAATATTATCTCAGAATCTTTGTAAATCCTCCTCTTCAATACTTATATGAGTAATAATACAACAACAAAAGCAGCGTTAGGATTAGGTACTATTCTAGCAGTAACAGCGTCAGCAGGAGCTTTGATCTATTATGGTGGATGGTTCGGGAAATCTTTAACACCTGGAGAGGCAGTTCGAGTAATTCCCGAAGAAGCTGCTCTAACTGGATTTATTGATACAGAACCGCAAGACTGGGCAAAATTAAGCCAGTTTGGAACTCCCGATGCCCAAAAATTAATCAGTAAGAATTTAGACAATCTTCAAACAAAATTAGCTAAAAACAATAAGATTAGTTATGCCGAAGACATACAATCGTGGATAGGGAATATAATGTGGGCAATCATTCCTAATAATAACAGTTCTACTAAATCCAGTCTGTTGCTAATTGTGGGGATTAAAAACAAACTTAATGCCAGTAATATGGTCAAAAAACTAGAAAACCTACCAGGCTATAAGAATCAAAAAAGAAATTATCAAGGAGAGACGATTACTGAGACCACCACCCAAGATGAAATAAAGTTTAGTTGGGCAGTAATTAACAATCAGGTACTAGTTTCAAATAGTCCTGAAACGATAGAAAAAAGTATAGATGTCCATAAGGGAAAACCTTCCTATGCTCAAAAAGCTGAAGTTAAAGAAATGATTAATGAGAAACTGAGCTTGAAAGACCCTTTAGCGACAGTATATATCATCCCTGACTATAGTTCTTGGACTCAGTCACTTTCTCCCCAAAAACAAATTCCTCCCTCTGCTCTTGAGCAATTGAATAAAATTAAATCAGTAGTTGTAGGTATAGCAGTAGAAGAACAAGGATTGCATTTACAAAGCCTGAGTAAGATTGATCCTACATTAGAGCCGTCTTGGTTAAAACCTCTAGCTAATAAGACAATCTCTCAAGTTCCTGATAATACTATGGCCTTTATAAATGGACAGGGAATCAGTCAAGCTTGGGATACAATAGTCGTTCAAGCAGCCAAAGATCCAGATTTAACGAAAATGTTGGTTTTAATTAGAGAGACAATTAAGCAAGCACCTTTCAATAATGCAAATGTTCAATTAGATTTAGATCAAGATATATTTAGCTGGATGAATGGAGAATTTGCCCTCGGTGTTCTGCCGCTTAGTTCAAATACCTGGCCTAACATAGGAGTTGGTACTGTACTATTATTACAAACAAGTGACCATCAAAAGGCTCAAAATACGTTAAATAAATTAAATACGATAGCCAAACAACAAGGAAAAGGATTAATAACAGTTAGACAGAATAACAGTCGGGGTAAAGATGTTACAGAATGGATAATGAATTATCCAATGCAACAAGCAATAGTAAGCTATACTTGGTTAGAAAATGATTCTCTAGCGATGACTATTGGGATGCCTTTAACTGCTATTGTTAATACCCAGTCAAGTAACTCACTAATTAATAGTAGTAATTTTAAAACACTCAGTAGTATTTTACCTAAACGGAATCTGGGCTATGGCTATTTAGATCTAGAGCAAATAAGTCCGAAAATTAAGCCTTTTCTCTCACCCAATACACCGCCCGAAACAATGAGCTTTTTTGATTCTCTCAAGGGTATTCTCATAACAAATTCTTTTCCAGAATCTACATTAAGTCAGTCTGATCTGATTATCGGTTTAAAGTCAACTAAACAAAAGAATTGAGTTTCTCCTAGCATTTGATGTAAGATTCTCACCAGAGAAAGATTATTTAATTCTTCTCCGTTTTAAAGCTGCCCCCAATCCCATCGCTGTTATACTTCCTAATATCGTTGAAGGTTCAGGAAGTGCGTTAGCTGTAAATGTACCAGAACGTGGCAGGATAGCCTCACCAAATAGCTGCCAAGTACCAGATCCTGAAGTATCAGATGCTGAACTAAACTTAAGATCTAGCGCAGGATATGCCAGAAGAAATGTTCCATGAAAATACCATTCATTGGTATAAAAAGTTATACTAATATTACTACTATCGCCCAGAGTTTCTCCAGGTTGTTGAGAAGTGGTTGGATCAGCCCACCAATTCCACTGATTAGGGAGTATATTGAGAGTCTCACCATAAATAGTAGTGGAGAAACTAGTCAAAGCATGGGTAACAAAAATTTCATTGCTTCCAGGTGGATTACTGCCAGAGGTACAAGCAACAGGGTTAGTGTTTGTAGGCACACAAGTAACTCCACTATCAGCATAACTGAACTGACTATAACCCACTTGTTGACCTGAGTTATCTAAAAAACTTAAGCTGAAGTTGGTAGAGTAGGCAGGATTATTACTAAATGCTGCTAGGATCAACAGAGCAGCACTGATGGACATAACTTCTTTGTTGTACATTGTTCTGACTAAAGTATTTAACTATTGTTTGGGAAATAAAAAGTTATCTTGTGCCGATAATTATAAATCAAATTCTGCAATTTATTAATAATTTTTTATAAGAGTATTACTGGAGGAAAAAATGGGACTTTTAATTGAGGGAGTTTGGCACGATCAGTGGTATGACACCAAAAGTACAGGAGGGCATTTTGTCAGAAAAGAAGCACAATTTCGGAATTGGGTAACAGTTGATGCGCGTCCAGGAATTACGGGAGAAGGTGGGTTCAAGGCAGAAAAAGGACGCTATCATCTCTACGTCTCCTATGCTTGTCCTTGGGCACATCGTACCTTAATTTTCCGTGCGCTGAAAGGCTTAGAAGAGATAATATCTTTATCGATTGTTAATTGGTTGATGCTTGAGAATGGTTGGACATTTGCACCAGCAGAAGGAGTCATTCCTGATAGCATCAATCAGGCTGAGTTTTTATACCAAATATATACTAAAGCAAACCCAAGTTATAGCGGCCGAGTTACAGTCCCAGTACTTTGGGATAAGGAGAGGGAAACCATAGTCAATAACGAGTCTTCCGAAATTATTCGGATGTTTAATAGTGCTTTTAATGAGATTGGTGCAGTAGAAGGAGACTACTATCCTCAATCACTGCATGATGAGATTAATAGTATTAATGCCATAATCTATGACACCATCAATAATGGAGTATATAAGGCGGGATTTGCCACCACCCAAGGTGCTTACGAAAAAGCAGTTAAAGCTCTTTTTGCCAGTTTAGACACCCTAGAAGAAAGACTCTCTCAGCAACGATATCTCACAGGTTCAGCTATTACAGAAGCAGACTGGCGACTCTTTACCACCTTACTGCGTTTTGATGCGGTCTATGTGGGTCATTTTAAATGTAATATTCGTCGTTTGGTAGATTATCCTAATCTTTGGGGTTATTTGCGAGAACTATATCAAGTCCCCAAAGTTGCCCAAACCGTTAACTTCCAACATATCAAAGGACATTACTATCAAAGCCATAAAACCATCAACCCAACTGGTATAGTACCTGTTGGACCGGAATTAGATTTTACCGAACCGCATCGAAGAGGGTAGGGTGGTTAAGTTACTAATTGAACTTCTGATCCCTCATTAGTTTTTCTAACTTCTATTCTTTGTTGAAAAGCTTCCTTAAATTTAGGTATATGGGTAACTGCTAAGATACAGGAAAAATCTTCTGCAATCTCATTAATTGCTGCTACTAAACGCTCACAACCTTCGTCATCTTGAGTACCAAATCCTTCATCTATAATTAATAATTTTAGAGAAGTTCCTGCTCTTTGGGCTAATATTCTAGATAAAGCTAACCTGATCGAAAAGTTAACCCGAAAAGCCTCTCCCCCAGAATAGCCTTCATAAGGACGAGTTGTATTGTTGTCGGCAATCAAAATATCTAAGGTATCAATTGTTTTTGTCTCACGATTTTTTTTACTGCCACTACTAGCATTTTTTTGTGTAACAAATGACACATGAAGTTGATTTTGTGTTAAGCGTGAAAGAATATAATTAGTCTCTGCTTCCAAATTGGGGATCATATTTTCAATCATTATAGTTTGAATCCCTTTTTTGCCGAAGGCTTTTGCTAGTGCTTCATATACTCTAACCTTATGGTGAATTTCTCCCTTGAGTTTACGCTTTTCTTTATGTTCTCTGGCTATTTGTTCTATATAAGATATTCTCTGTTCTAGACTTCCTTTTCGATGATTCAAATTATCTAATTTAACTTGAATTTCTTGTAGTTTAGTTTTCTGATCTTCAATCTGTTTTGTATAGTCTTTGTACCCTTGCACCTGTACTTTCAACCCTTCTATTTGTTCAGCTTGATTCTGAAGACTATCTATCTTATTCTTGATCACTTCTTCTAGTTCTTGTTGACGTGCTCTTAAAAATGGTAATCCTTGTTTATACTCTTGAAGTTGTTTATATTGAGTCTCAGCATCTCTGGCTTGACGTAGTTGTGCTGATATAGACTGATGATAGACTTGATCATAGTTTAAGAGTTTTATTTCCTCGCTCAGTTTTCTGATCTCTTCTTGTAAAGGCGAGTTTTCTTTTAACTCTACTATATCTCCTTCTAATCTTTCTATAGTCTCTAAAATAATGGGTTTTCTTTGATTAAAACTAGCTTGTTTTTCTTTCGCTCTTTCTAACTCACTGTTTTTAAAATCATACTGACGGAGTCGATCTACTTCGCTTCTAATTAAAGAATGTGTTTGCTCATTGTAATTTAGTTCCGTTATTCTCTCTATTATTTGCTTTAATTCCTCTCTTACTTCAATAGCATAATCCTCTTGATTTAATTTATGCTGCAATTTTTCAATAATAGGATTTAATTCATTTTTGATTCTCACTTCCTTTTCAGCTAGATCATCTAATTTAGTTTCATGTTGTGATAGTTTCTGCTGCAATTCTGCATATAATTGGAGTTCTTTTTGTAGTTGTTTGGCTTCATTTTGTAACTCATTTAATTCTTTATTACAACGATTATTATCTTCATGGGAAGTCCAAAGACTATTTTGTATTTGTTCAGTTTGTTCCTCCATCTGTTTGATGATAACTGAACGATGTGTCTCTTCTAAAGCACTTTGACAGAGAGGACAGGTTGCTTCTGGTATATCTAAAAGTTGACGTTTCTGCTCTATTTCCTTTAACTCCCTATTATAGAGTTCTTGTGTCTGTTCAATTTTCTGTTTTAATAACTTTTTCTCATTGATTTTCTCTTCTACCCTCTCTAAGTAAACTTTTTGTTTATCTAATTCTTCTAATCTATCAAGTACTTCACTCAAATTCTCTAAAACTTGCGGTTTTTTACTGGTTTCTGAATTAAGCAAAGCTGCTTCTTTTTTCGCTTGCTCAATGTCTGCCACTAACTTGACTTTGCTACGTTCAATATCGTTTTCCAGTTGTATTCTGCGCTGAGTTAAAGGAGATATCTGCCTTTGAATTTTATCTAATTCATGGAGATATTCACGTCTTTCAATAAGCTGTTTAAGTCCTGCTTCTATTGCTGGACTTTCATTTAAGATTTTTTGAGTTTCTTGTTCCTGCTTTTCTAATTGAACTAACTCAGTTTTGTGTTTAAATATATTATTCTCTAGGTCTTTAATCTGTCCATCTTTGGTCTTTTCTAGTTCTTGTTTCTGTTTATCTTTGTTTTGATATTCTTGAAATCTTGTTCTTAAATCTTCATCTTCTTCTTGAAGTTGCAGGAATTTTTGATAGTTGTTAGTTATTTCTTCTTCTCTGGCTACAACATTCTCTTTTTTTTGTAATTCACTGTTCAAGTTATTCTGATCACGAGTTAATCGCTCTGCTTCTTTTTGCTCATTAATGTACTGTTGCTCTCGTTGTTTAATTTGTTCTTCCCAGAACTGACGTTGACTTTGTTGTTTTTGTAATTCTTGGAGTTGATCCTGATGATTTTGCTGTTCTTGCTTTGTGGTTTGAATAGTTGCGTCTATTGAGGTCTTTTCGCTTTCTAAAGAACCTTGTTGCTGAAGTTCTTCTTCAATAGCTGTCAGTCTAGCTACTATCTGTTCCTCTTCTCTTTTATATTCTTTAGCTTGGTTTTGAGCCTGTTCCGATAAAGTATCATAATGATCTAGTTTAAGGATCTTAGCCAGAACATCTTTGCGATCTGTTGCTCCTTTTAACATAAATTCATCGGCTTTTCCCTGACGTAAATAGGCAGAATTAATAAAAGTATCATAGTCTAGCTTAAGTTCAGTATTAATTCCCTCTTGAGTATCCTTAATACCTCTACCCGATATGGATTTAAACTGACCAGAATCAAGTAAAATTTGGAAATCTAAAGAACCAGTATTTTTGCTTTGATGTGTGCGAATTACGCGATAAGTCTGTTCATTGAGAATAAATTTAAAGTCAACTCTGACTTCAGTAGCGCCAGCTAAAATAACATCATCCTTAGTTTTGGCTCTACTTTCGCCCCAAATAGCCCAAGTCATCGCCTCCAAGAGCGAAGATTTTCCCGCTCCATTAGAACCGGAAATACAGGCTATATGGAGTCCGCGAAAGTCTAAAAAGGCTTTGCGGTAACTAAAAAAGTTTTGTAAAGAGAGTTCTAAGGGAATCATGTGCTCACGTCCTTTATTATATATTAGTGAGAAATTGAGGCAAATCTATAATGACCCGTTTAAATAATCAAGTGGCTTTAGTGACAGGAGCATCCAGAGGTATTGGTAAGGCTATTGCTTTGGCTTTAGCTTCTGAAGGGGCGGCTGTTGTTATTAATTATGCTAACTCTTTTGAAGCAGCTAAGTCTCTAGTGGAGAATATCGAAGCTACAGGAGGAAAGGCTATCTCTTTAAAGGCAGATGTTTCACAACCTGACCAAGTAGATTATCTAGTTAAAGAGACTTTAGCTCAATTAGGCCGCATTGATATTCTGGTCAATAATGCTGGAATTACCAAAGACACATTATTACTAAGGATGAAATTAGAAGATTGGCAGTCTGTTATTAATCTTAATCTAACGGGTGTGTTCCTTTGTACACAAGCGGTCTGTAAATCTATGTTAAAACAACGCAGTGGCAGAATTATCAATATTGCCTCTGTAGCTGGACAAATGGGTAATCCCGGACAGGCTAACTATAGTGCGGCGAAAGCCGGTGTCATTGGTTTGACTAAAACACTAGCCAAAGAATTTGCCAGTCGAGGCATCACTGTCAATGCTGTTGCACCAGGCTTTATTGAGACTGACATGACCAGTGGACTCCCTGCAGAGGAAATTCTTAAAATGATTCCTTTAGGACATTTTGGGAAACCAGAAGATATAGCAGGGATGGTGCGTTTTTTAGCGGCTGATCCTGCTGCTAATTATATTACAGGTCAAGTTTTTAATGTCGATGGTGGTATGGTTATGTCCTGAACTACCTACAACCTAATTCACCTGACCCAATTGCCGCATATAGCGGCCAGTTGAAAAATCAAGGTCTTATCGAAGGAAATCTCGTTCCGTCTGATAAAATATAAACAGATTGTTTTCTCAATAGTATAAAAAAAGGGTTAAAATACCATGACTCCATCTTTAGCTAATTTTCTCTGGAGTTTGTTCTGGGGAGGAATTATTGTTGTCGTTCCTATAACTCTTGGTTTACTCTTTGTCAGTCAAAGAGATAAAATCCAACGTTCTTAAGTTAAAGACAGCAAAAAAACAATAACTTAAGGGGGTTTTCTACCCCCTTTGTCCTTACTCATTACACCCTAATCTCCTAGCGTGTCAAACTATCTAAATCATACTTTCTTAAGTTTAAAAATCTTAGCTCTAATTTTTCTTTTGACAAGTTGTAGTGATAGTAAAATAGCTCAATGTCAAAAAATAGCTGATCTTAGTCAAAAAATCTCTGAACAAGCTCAAGCTAGTCGTCATACACAAGATTTTGATAAGCTCAAAGAGACGGCCCAAAAATTTGCTGATGTTGCCCAAGAACTAGAGCAACTCTCGTTATCTGATAGCAAGTTAGATACGTACAAAAAAGGTTTAGCCCAAGTGTACAAAAGCTATTCTCAATCTACTTTTTTGATGCTAGAAGCTATTAAAAACAAAGATCTCAAAACAGCTAAAATGGCTAAAGAAGAGGTTAAAAATACTAGTAGAAATGAAAAAAATATAGGCGAAGAATTGACCAATTACTGTCAACTTTCAGGGTAAAAATCTATCTAAAGCTGCTTTGAGTTGCTCTATTTCTAAGTCTATATTGCCTTGCTTGGCAGCACGAGAGATGCATTCAGAGAGATGTTCATCTAGAATAATACGCGCTACTCGATCAATTGCTCCTCTTATTGCCGCTAATTGAATCAAAACTTCAGGACAGGGACGACTTTCACCCACCATAGTTTTCACCCCCCTTATATGTCCTTCTATACGAGATAAACGATTGACAATTAGACGTAAAGATGCTTCATCATGTATGTGAGTATGAGGGAGATGATCTTCAGGAGTTTCAGTGGTGGGATGATGATTATGATCGTTCATGATCGAGAGGAAGAGATTAAAGACAATAAATCTGCAGGACTAGAGACTTCATAACGTTCAAAAGGTTGATGAATCCAAGGATTATCAGGCAAATAATGTACATAGTAATCTGGTTCAGTCACGGAGACGGCTTTATACCATAAAACTCCAGTACGAATTTCTTGAATCTCGGAACCATGATGTTCTTGGAGCCAGATAATAGATTCTTGGAGACAAATTCCCGAATCTACTAAATCATCAACTAATAAGATACGTCCCTGTAACTGATTCTCCAACATAGAAAGGTGATCAGAAAATTTAATCTGTCCACGCACTCGGTTATCTACTCCAGAATAGGAAGCCGCAAAAAGGACAGCTAGAGGTACCCTATAGAGACGACTGAGAATGTCTCCTATCCTTAGTCCCCCCTTGGCAATACAGACAATCTGGTTAAATTGCCAACCAGATTGATAGATTTTAGCAGCTAAAGCTTCTATAGTCTGATGATACTGTTCCCAATCCACATATAGATCTGGCATAGTTAACCCCAAGTAAAGGCAATGTTTTAATCGTAAACTTTAATTATATTTTGTCAAGAGTGGAATATGAACAAAGACGCCTTAATGCCCCAAGCAGAGAAACTGAATTTTACAACAAAGCTTGCTTATGGTGCGGGAGATTTTGGGAGTGCCATTACTGCTAATATTTTGGTTTTTTTCTTTTTGCCTTTTTTAACTAATGTAGCAGGTCTCCCCGCCTCTTTAGCTGGCAGTGTTTTAATGATTGGTAAAATTATTGATGCTGTCAATGACCCTTTAATTGGCATTTATAGTGATCGTACTCGTTCAGTATGGGGTCGTCGTCTACCTTGGATGTTCTGGGGAGCAATTCCTTTAGGTATCTTTTTTGCCCTTAACTGGATTGTCCCTAGCTTTAGTAGTGAAGCAAATGTTCAACGTATAGCTTTATTTATTTACTATGCCTTAATGAGTGGAGCTTTTAGTCTCTCCTTTACAGCCGTTAATTTACCCTATACTGCACTAACTCCAGAATTGACCCAAGACTACAACGAGAGAACTAGTCTAAATAGTTTTCGCTTTACCTTCTCCATTGGAGGAAGTATCTTCTCTCTTCTGTTAGCTTTAGCCATTTTTAGTATTTATGGAAAACAGCCCATTCAGGAAAGATATCTCTATTTAGGGTTAATCTGTGCAATCTTGTCTCTTATCCCCGTCTATTGGTGCGTCTTATCTTTACAGGAGAGAGGTTCACAACCTATTCTCAAACCTGCTTCCAAGAAACTAGTAGGAGGTATCTTCATAACTGTTGGTATATTTACAGGCATTTATGGTTTATGGTCTCTTTTTAGTAATGGGGTTTCCTCTCTAGGTTTTTTAACTTTATTAAGTCTAGTTCTCTTTCCCTTTTTGCTCGCTGCAGGTCTGACCATTCAAAATATACATCCTGAACCTCATTTAGTGGCTGCGGTTTCTCAAACTAAAACTGAACATCAATCTATTCCTTTTGTAGAACAGTTAAAGATTGTCTTTGCTAATCGTCCTTTTCTCTATGTGATTGGTATTTATTTAACCTCTTGGTTGGCGGTTCAATTGACAGCCTCAAACCTGAACTATTTTGTGATCAATTGTATGAATTTAAAACTTGAGGATGCCTCTAAATTAGCCCTAGGAGTTCAGGGAACTGCCCTTTTAATGCTCTTTTTTTGGCAATATATTAGTAATTTGCTCGGGAAAAAGACTGTTTTTATCATAGGTGTAGGTATCTGGATAGTCGCGCAAATTGGTCTGTTTTTGCTGAAGCCTGGGCAAGTAGGCTTAATGTACGGTCTAGCTGTGTTAGCTGGTTGTGGTGTGTCTGTAGCTTATTTGATTCCTTGGTCAATGATTCCTGATGTTATTGAATTAGATGAGTTAAATACAGGACAGAGACGTGAGGGGATTTTTTATGGCTTTATGGTACTTCTGCAAAAATTGGGCTTAGCTTTGGGCTTGTTTTTAGTGGGAATTATCTTACAGTCAGCAGGGTTTATCTCTTCAACTGGCGAGATCATTCCAACACAACCAGCTAGTGCAATAGAGGCTATTCGTCTAGTCATAGGTCCGCTACCTATGCTATTTTTAATCATTAGCTGTGTTTTGGCTTATTTTTACCCCATCACTAAGGCAGTGCATCAGGAGATTCGTCTGCAACTTCTACAAAGACAACAAGAAAAGACTTGACAAAATTTTCTTTATAGTTTAAGACTAACAGAAATGATGGTTGAATTTTGCCATTAAAATTCAATAACAAGCACAATTGTAAATAAGTAAGGAAAATATGAGTCAAAGTGTTAACGAAGTTACCCGAAGGGTAAAAGTTCCCGTTGGGATCATTGGAGCATCAGGCTATGGGGGAATACAACTAGTACGTCTTTTGCTCGATCATCCGAATGTAGAGATCGCCTATTTAGGGGGAGATAGTAGTGCAGGAAAGCCTTTTTCAGATCTCTACCCTCATTTAACTAATCAAGTCGATTTAAAAATAGAACCGATTGATTTAGAAGCGATTGCTAGTAGATGTCAAGTAGTCTTTTTAAGTCTCCCCAATGGGTTGGCACATCAAATGACCCCGACTTTACTTGCTAAAGGTTGTCTAGTTCTAGATCTATCTGCAGATTATCGCTTTACTAATCTAGATACTTATGTTCAGTGGTATCAGGATGAACGCAAGGATCAGCAAACTGCAGAATTAGCTGTCTATGGTTTACCAGAACTCTATCGAGATAAAATTAAAGCGTCTACTTTGATAGGGTGCCCAGGTTGTTATCCAACAGCTAGTCTTTTAGCGATTGCACCCCTTCTCAAACAGGGTTTAGTTGATTCCGGTGTTCTCATTATTGATGCAAAATCAGGGACTTCTGGCGGTGGTCGTCATGCTAAAACATCTTTCCTTCTAGCAGAAGCAGATAATTCTTTAGGTGCTTATGGAGTGATTAAACATAGACATACCCCAGAAATTGAACAAATCTGTACAGATCTAGCTAAGTCAGAGGTTAAGGTACAATTTACACCCCATTTAATACCGATGGTGCGGGGTATCTTATCCACTGTATATGCTACCTTGAGTGACCCTGGACTGCTCACAGAAGACCTTCTAACTATCTATAATGCTTTTTATCGTTCCTCTCCTTTTGTCAAGGTTTTACCTAATGGTATTTATCCTCAGACTAAATGGGCTTGGGGAACTAATCTCTGCTATATAGGTCTGGAAGTCAATCCTCGTACAGGACATATTGTCGTTCTTTCTGCTATTGATAATTTAGTTAAGGGACAGGCTGGACAAGCTGTCCAATGTCTGAATATCATGCAGGGATGGGATGAAACCCTTTCTTTGCCTCAATTAGCCTTCTATCCTTGAATCTTCCTGTTGTCTACCATCCTAACTATGTCGCGCCTCTCCCTGAGGGGCATCGTTTCCCTATGGTTAAATTCTCTTTACTCCATTCTCTTTTGCTCAAGGATGGCATAGTTACGGGTGACAACATTTATAGCCCAGAATTACCTTTATTTGAGTCTATAGAACTTGTTCATGCGGCTGACTATGTGCGAGACTATTCTCAGGGAACTCTCCACCCTAAAGCGCAACGTCGGATCGGGTTACCTTGGAGTCCTGCTTTAGTTCAGAGAACCTGTATAGCAGTGGGCGGCACTATTCTAACAGCTAGACTAGCACTTAAGCATGGTCTAGCTTGTAATACGGCAGGTGGAACACACCATGCTTTTCCTAGTTTTGGTTCAGGTTTCTGTATTTTTAATGATATAGCTATTGCTGCTAGAACTTTACAAGAACTAGGCTTGGTCAAAAAAATCCTCATTGTCGATCTAGATGTACATCAAGGGGATGGAACGGCTTATATTTTTCAAAATGATGAAAGTGTCTTTACCTTTTCTATGCACTGTCAGTCCAATTTTCCAGGAACTAAACAAAGGAGTGATCTAGATGTTCCTTTAGTGGAAGGACTTGATGATGATGGCTATCTCTGGACTCTTTCTCAATATTTAGAGGATCTTCTCAGTCAAGTTAAACCAGATCTTGTGTTTTATGATGCAGGGGTAGATACTCATATCAATGATCTCTTGGGAAAATTAGCCCTAACTGATACAGGGATCTATCGTCGAGAAATGCAGGTTTTAAGTACTTGTTTGTCTGCGGGTTATCCTGTTGCCTCGGTGATCGGTGGGGGTTATGCTAAAGATATCTCTAGTCTCGTCTATAGACATTCACTCTTACATCGAGCGGCTGCTCAGGCTTATCGTTTATACAAGCTATAATACATTCCGATGACGACAACTTATAATAATCCTCCTCTGGTTGGCTGGAAACTTTGGTTAGCTGCAATTAAACCACCTATGTATAGTGTGGCTATTATGCCTATTATTTTGGGTTCAGCTATTGCTTTTTATGAAACCAATCAATTTAATACACAAGTCTTTTGGCTTTTTTTAACGGGTGCTATATTTATTTTAGCTTGGCTCAATCTCAGCAATGATGTCTTTGATGCTGAGACAGGTATTGATGTCAGAAAAGCTGAGTCAATAGTTAATATAACTGGCAAAAAAGGCTTGATATTTTTCCTAAGTAATATTTTTTTAGTCCTAGGAATTTTAGAGATTATTGCTATCTCTTTCATCCAACAAGACCTTACGGTTTTAGCTTTAGTTTTATTATGTTGTGCTTTGGGCTATAGTTATCAAGGTCCGCCTTTTCGTTTTGGTTATCAGGGACTAGGTGAAATAATTTGTTTTATTACTTTTGGACCAGGAGCTATTGCTGCTGCCTATTATTCGCAAACAGCGAGCTATTCTTCTGTCAGTTTAGCTGCTTCCGTCATCATTGGGATTAATACTTCAATTATTCTTTTTTGCTCTCATTTTCATCAAGTGAAAGAGGATTTAGCAGCAGGTAAACTTTCCCCTATTGTCCGTTTAGGTACAGCTAAAGGGGCTCAACTTCTCTGGATTTTTTCGGCTTCTCTTTATCTATTACCAGTTATCTATATTCTCTTAAATCTCTTTCCCCTCTACACTTTGCTGATTTTTGGTAGTTTTCCTTTTGCTTATAAACTAGTAACTCATGTGCAAGCTAACCATGATCAACCAGAAAAGGTCAGAAATTCTAAATACATTGCTGTTAGACTGCATTTTTTCTCTAATTTGTTATTGGGAATAGGTTTTTTAATATCTCAATTTTGGAATTAAGAGAAAATGTTATAGCAGGAGTCAGGAGTCAGGAGGCAGAAGGCAGGAGGCAGAAGGCAGGAGGCAGGAGGCAGAAGGCAGGAGTGAAACCATTTCTCTGTCTAGTTTTGAAAATAGTATAATGTATCTCACTCAATTGCACATCGCTATAAAAGTTCCAAATTGCACCGAATGGGGAGGTATTTTAATGAATCAAGTTAACTATGAGACAATGTCAAATGCAGACTTGAAGCAGTATTTTCTCCAACATCGGGAAGATAAAGTAGCACTTCAAGCATACCTAGATAGGCTTAATGAGCTTCCACGCCAAGTTATTGCAACTCCCGATGATCCTAATTTTGATGCCAAAATTCTAGCAGCGATTCAACAACAAATGGAAAAAGCAAAAGAAACTGATATTGTATTAAATAAAAAAAACTAAAACTTCTTAACTGGGTTAATTCAGTGCAAGAAGTTTTGAAAAAAAGTTGAATTTTTCTTTATTGCTCTTGTCCATGAGCAGAATGAACGATCTGCTGTCGAGGCTGATGATTGTTATTGTATAGCTGTTCACGTCCATTACGAATTACTTTGAGATGGTGCCCAAAATGGTCAGTAAGGGTCATTAAATGCCTTTCAATTTGCTCTAAGACATTGGCAGCATAATTATCGGCTCCTGTTTCTCTTTCATCACAGTCTGCCATCACTTGCTGCTGATACTGTGCTAGTTCTTGTTCAGCATTGCGACGTATATTTTCAACTTCTGCTATAGCTTGTCTCAGCATTTCTTCACATTCCTGTTTGGTCTGATAACGTATTTGCTGTGCTTCCATTTCCGCCTGTTGAACAATTCCAGTACCATCCAGTATTTCCGCCGATCTATGTTTGGCAGATTCAATCATATTGCTAGCGATTTCTTGAGCTTCTTGCAGGATCTCCTGTTTTTGCTTAAGTATTTCGTTGGCTTTATTAAAAGCGGGCGGTAGATTCAATCTAATCAGGTCTAGTTGTCCGAGAAATCCTTCTTCGTCAATTACAGTCTTGCCGCTTAGAGGGATTCGCGGGCTATCCAAAATCATGTCTTCAAGACGATTTAATTCATCTTGAATATCAAAATTATCTGATGACTGATTAGAGTTTTGATGAGATTTAGGGTTAACGCGAAGGGACATAGGTTAGAAAAAATTTGTCACTAAATTTAGTTTAACTTAACTATAATAAGATCTGATATCTTTGGCTACATTTTCTGGAACTAAATGTGAAATTGAGCCGCCAAATCTAGCAATTTCTTTAACTATACTACTACTAAGGAAGCTATATTCTTTCGTTGTTGCTAAAAAAACTGTTTCTACTCCTGACCAGAGAGTTTGGTTAGTATGAGACATTTGCAGTTCTTTTTCAAAATCCGATAAGACTCTTAACCCTCTTAGAAGTACTCTTGCTTGACGTAGTTTAGCATATTCTACTGTCAAACCGGTGAAACTATCTACCTCTACATTTTTTAAATGATTAGTACAATAGCGGATTTGTTCCATACGTTTCTCTTGTGAAAACAGAGGTTCTTTACTGGGATTGCAGAGAACCGCAATAATCACATGATCAAAGAGTTTTACGCCTCTTTCAATGATATCTAGATGGCCGAGGGTAATAGGATCAAAACTTCCTGGATAAATAGCAACCACGACAGTTATCTCATTGCAACAGATTACAACCTATTCTATCGGTTCTAAAGCTACAGATAATGAAGCTAGAGAGACCTTTTCTACTTTTGGTAGATAACCCAGCCATTGCCTAGATGCTAATCCAAAGGTCTCGGGACAACCACTGACATAAAAACTTGTGGAACTGACATGATTGGGTAAAGAGTTCTTTAATCCCAATAATTCTAATTCTTTTTCTGTTGCTGTGCTTAAGTATTTTGCTGGGTCAATTAACCTAATCTCTCTTGGTACTGTTTTTCGAATCACTGATTCTAAATGAGGAAAATGAGTACATCCATAGATCAATGTATCGATTTTATTGCTCAAGAGTGGCTTGAGATACTGAGCGACAATTTTTTCCGTTTGGGGTTCGGCGATGCGGTTTTCTTCAACTATTGGTACTAGTTTAGGACAACCCACTTGCCAAACTTGTACCAATTTATTAATTTCTCTAATGGCGTGCAGATAGGCGTTACTTTTAGCTGTAGCGTTAGTAGAAATTACTCCTATACGTTTACCATGTTGAACCGCTCCTCGTGCCCCAGGGAAGATAATTCCCAAGATAGGAAAGTTAAATTCCTGTCTGACTGTTTCTAGGGCTAAAGCAGAACTGGTATTACAAGCCATAACGACCATTTTTGCTCCCCGTTGATTCATCCAATGGAGAATTTCTCTGACAAATTGAGTAATTTCCTCAGCCGACCGATTACCATATGGTAGGCGTTCGGTATCAGCAAAATAAAGAATTGATTCTTGTGGTAAATTTTTCTGCAGTTCTCGAAGAACGGTTAAACCTCCCACCCCACTGTCAAAGACCCCTATCGGATTATCTCTCAAACTTCTCATAGATGGCGAACAAAACAAATTTCCTGAATATTTAAGCATGAAATTCTAGAAAAGTAAATATCATTAATGTCTTGTTTGTTGTATATACTCTAAAACTCCCCTTGCTATAGCCTTAGCCATTTCAGTTTGGTAAACAGGATCAGTTAGTTTGACTGAATCTTCATCACCTGTGACATAACCTACTTCAACTAGGGTAGAAGGCATTTTCGAGTTTCTCAACACATAGAAATTAGCGTATCTAACTCCCCTTTGACGAATGGTCATGGTTTGTGTAATGCTCTGATAAATTGTATTAGCCAGACTTGAATTATTTCGATAGTACACCTCTAGCCCATTAATTTCTGGACGGTCAGGTCCAATGGAATTAGCGTGAATACTGACAAAGAGATCGGCATTAGCTTCATTAGCCATATCTGTACGTCCTTGTAAACTGACAAAGAAGTCACTATTGCGGGTTATCATTACTCGCAAGCCTTTTTCTTCTAAGAATTTAGCAACTTGTTCAGAAATTGAGAGAACGATATCTTTTTCTTCAATATTTCTGAGTCCTATTGCTCCAGCATCTTTTCCGCCATGTCCTGGGTCAATAATGATTAAAGGACTTGTACGATTAATGGGTCTTTTGTTGAGAGATAAACGAACAAAATCATTATTTTTGGTCAGAGGTAAAGAAGATTGAGCTACTCTTAGTGGTTTTATGTCCAAACTTAACAGTTCTGGTCTAGGTTGATTCAAACCCTCAACCTTGGCGCCTAATATTAGTTTGACCACAACTGTGACCGACTGATTGGCTTCCTGTCTTAGACGTAATTCATAGATAGGACTATTGGCATCTAGAACTGGGCCTGAAGGGAAGTTTGCTAGTTGCGCCTGGGGAATGTAAATTTCATAGGCTCCTATAGTGTTATTCCATTTCATTTCCCCATGTATAGGGCGATCTGAGCGAATCAGCAAGGTATTGTTAGTTGTTAGTTCTACAGTGGAAATAGTAGCCAGACCGGTATTGTAATTATTATTGATTTGTGTATTTCCATAAGAATGTGGGTTATTTAGGCTAGAAGTGTTGTTGAAGCCCCCTTTAGGAAAGAGAAGGACTCCCCCTAAGGCGCTGTAAGCTACTACCCATTCTGGACTATCAGGATCAACTGAGAGAGTAATTCTAGCCCCTTCTGCCTCCTGTCTAAACCCAATGCGACTGATCCCTGCTTGATTGAGTGTGAAATTTTGATCAGTTAAACTAACTGGTAAAACTGCGCCTGTTAGTTGTACATCAATTGTTTTACGATTGCCTTCGGCACCGCGCGAAGCGCGATCATCACTGTGTTGTACGATGATGCCATCACGAGAACCATTGCGCTTGAGATTTATAAATATCCCATTACGATTTACTTGTAAATCAGAATTACCTGAAGGATTATAAGGATTATTAGGTAAAGATGGGGGGCGTGATGAACTCAGACCTGGTGGAGTACTATTCGTAGGATCTACTTGTTGAAATTGCGGTAAAGTTACCGTCCATTGTGTCGCAGTTATCCCTTTGACTTTCACCTGGGTTGGATCAACTGTATAGCCAGGGGCGAATTCTATAACTAGACGAGTAGTATTATCATCAAATTGTCCCACCCGCACACTTTTAATCTCCCTACCTATTGATCGATTAACAGGTGGTTGGCCTAGTTGTATGCCTGGTAAATCGATGATAATGCGAGTGGGATCGTTGATCAGGACTGCCTTGGGTTGAACTCGATCGTTTGTATTGAACAGTAATCTATTTTCATTGGAATCAAAACTCCAAGACAGGAGTTTGCCTGCCCAAGCAGGGGTAGCTAAGAATAAAAAACTAACAACGGACGCAAGAAATAAAAAATAAAATCGCACAGAGATTGCCCTCTACAGACAATGTTTTTAAGCTACCAGACGTATATTCTACTATCTTGGTTTCAAGTTGTTTTCTCTTGTCCTGGTTTTTCCAAGACAAAGCGCAGCCAACTAGGGGCCAGAAAAGTTGTCGTAATAACCATCATAATAATAGCCGCAATAATGGCAGATGGCACAGCCCCACTATTGGCTCCTATTTCTGCAAACACCAGTCCTACTTCACCTCTGGGAATCATCCCTACGCCTATAGCCATTTTGTTGAGACTAGGGTTCCAAACAGTCAAACCTGTAACCAGTTTACCTAGAATAGCTACTGTGATTAAAAAAAGAGTCACAACTAGTCCTTCTCTGTTACTCGGTAGACTGGGATTGAGGATACTGAGATCGGTTTTGGCTCCTATAGAGACAAAGAATATGGGGACAATAATATCTACAACGGGAGCAAGTAGGCGTTTTAGTTCTTCCCCTTTATTGCTTTCGGCTAAAACTAATCCTGCAGCAAAGGAGCCGATAATAGTCTCTAAGCCTATTCTATGGGCAATATAAGCCAAGAGGAAAGCAAATATTAAAGCTGGGACTAATAGTTGTCCTCTGGTCTGCATTCTATCAACTACATTGACGATGAATCGGGTAAAAAAACGCCCGATGACTATAGCACTTACCAAGAAAGCAACAGCAACTAGTATAAGGTAAATTATAGAATTAATTTCTACTTGTCCTGTTTTTATTAAGCTAGCTACTACAGCTAGAATGATTATGCCTAAAATATCATCTACTATAGCTGCTCCAACAATAATCTGTCCTTCGGTTGTCTTGAGATGGTTAATTTCTGACAGAACTTTTGCTGTTATACCAATACTAGTAGCTGTTAAGGCTGCTCCCGCAAAAACTGCTGTGATTGGCGGTACCCCAAACAAATAGATCAAACCAATGGTAGCGAAGAAAAAGGGCACAATCACACCAACAAAGGCTACTACAAGAGCTTGTCTTCCTACACTTAAAAGTTCATTGAGATCTGATTCTAGTCCTACTTCAAACAGTAAAATGATTACACCAATGTCCGAAAGAAGAGAAATGACTTTCCCGTTAAAGAGGAAAACCTTCAGAGCTTCTGTATCAGTTAAGCCATAGACATTTTCTAAAAATCCTTGGATCAGGGGGGGTAGAGTAGTCGTTTCGCCAGTGATAAATACTAGTAAATTTAACCCTGATACGCCAAGAATTACTCCTGCTATTAATTCACCTGAAACTGCAGGGAGTCGCAGTCTGGCACAAACTTCACTACCTATCTTACTGACTAGGTAAATTAGGGAAATAGTTAATAAAACTATATCTACAGCTATTGTTTCTATTTCACTATCTGTTTTATTTAATATTTCTAAGAGAAAATTTGGACTATGCCATAATTCAAGCATGAAATTCCTTGTTAAGTAATGGTGCCAAATAAATTATACGGGAATACTCTAACAGAGGTTAGGGAGACGGGGAAATAGGGGTTGGGGGTTTTTCGGTTCCCCTCCCCCGCACATTGGTGTAAGCAAAACATCTTTTACCCAATGTAATATATTTTTAATTCCCCAATGTCCTCTAATTTTTTGGCAAAATATTTAAAAATTTAAAAGCACAATATCAGACCTATCATCTCAAAGAGAAATAATAGAATTAATAGAAAAGGTCGTAATTTATAAGTTTCCCCAAAAGAACAAGAAGGAGGCGCAAAAAGATGTTTGGACTAGACGAATTAAAACAGACTCAGTACTCTAAAAATATAAGTTTGATAGGTTAGTTCTCTCCTTGACCGTATCAAATTTAGATGCATAACAGATTAATTTAACTCTTTGCCTACTCGTACTTCTGTTTGGTAGCTTACCAAGAGAGGTAGAAACCCTAATTGTCATCTATCATAGTTAAGTTTTGTTACAGAAACTACAAGCTAACAAATCTAAAATCAGTATAAAAATATTGATAATTTATTTAAGCTTCTACCCATTTAAGTTACCTACTCGAAAATCCTCTTTACACCCCACACCCACTCGCCCACTCGCCCTGCTAAAAAGCATTTTAAATGCTTTTTAGCTTAAAAGGACTGACTGTTCAATATTTCGTATTAATTTTGCCTGAAAACAGCGACCATTTATATTAAATTCAAAAGTATTAATTTGATTAGTGTGGATTTTACACCCAACTCGCAACTAGTTGTAAAATTTAACTAAAATTTAGTTTGTTGTGATTCAATAAAGCTAGATTTGTAAAAAAAGAATATAAAATTTTATGCAAAACTTTATGGTATCAATAAAGGCTTTCAAAACTGCAATTTGGGTAATCTGTTTTTCTGACCAAAGGTCAGTATCCAAATTGCCTTATGTCCTAGATTGCGAAGACTTCCCCACACCCCACACCCTACTAAAGCTTACAACTCCAGAGTTACTCAAAAGTCTCAGTATTAATGCTGAGAACAATATATAAAAATATCAAAAATTCACGTAGTTTTACGGTGCAAATTGTTGATTTAACAAGGGTAATATCACTATTAGGAACTTAAGTTAGGATACAACGAAAATCTTAATCTTACTTCACGTCTTACGGGCGCATCCAGACGTTAGGGGAGAACAAAACTAGCCAAAAGGAACTAAGAATAAGGGTAAGATGTTGTTCCACCAATTAAGATAGTAATTATGGTATCTCCAATCGAACAACTTTGCC
>Ga0209085_1000399_pt1 | contig 32112 bp, 31 predicted proteins | sample C_131016_EF_Meta_FD_187310 | JGI IMG/M metagenome (GOLD analysis project Ga0209085, IMG submission 187310) | Freshwater microbial communities from Lake Croche, Canada to study carbon cycling - C_131016_EF_MetaG (SPAdes) (version 2) | ecosystem: Environmental > Aquatic > Freshwater > Lake...
CCGTTGCGGATTTTACCTCCTTTTCTTTTCTCTAGCTGGACTGCTCTACCGGAATCTTTCCATGCGACAAGACTTGGATGGAGACCCCCGAATCACTCTTCGCCTTCGCCATACGGCCTATGGATTTATCCCTCTCTTTGTACTTTGCCTTACCTTTGCTGGATTTGATTGGCTGATGTCACTGGACCACCACTGGTACTCCACCATGTGGGGGGTCTACCTCTTTGCGGGTTGTGCCCAATCCTCGATGGCTATTCTGATTCTGATCACGAATGGCCTTGTCCGCACGGGACACCTGAAGGGTCTCTTCACTGTCGAACATAATCATATCATGGGAATGCTCCTTTTCGCCTTCACCACGTTCTGGGGCTACATCTCTTTCAGCCAATATTTCCTGCAGTGGTATGCAAACATCCCAGAGGAGACATGGTTCTTCGTGTACCGCAATACCGGCAGCTGGTACTGGTACTCTATCTTTTTAGTTGTGGGTCACTTCTTCATTCCCTTCATCCTCCTTCTGACCCAGCCGGCAAAAAGAACTCCATGGCGCATCTGCAGCACGGCCGTTTGGGTAGTGGGCATGCACTGTGTGGACATCTACTGGATCATCATGCCGAATCTTCAACTTCAGGAGTCGAGACATGCCGGTCATGTGGCCGCTACCACGGGCTTCCACCCACATCTCCTCGATCTTCTTGCCCTTGTCGGTGTCTTGGGAATCCTCGGTCACACGGTTCTCTGGCTCCTTTCCCGCGGCTCCATTTTTCCCGCCCGGGACCCTCGTCTACGGGATAGCTTGGCGGTGACCAACTGGTTATGAGCGAATCCTCCCACTCCATTCATCAGAGACGCCACCCCTACCTGCCAGGGCTTTGGCTCGCAGCAGGCTTCCTAGGGTTAGCCAGTATTGCCTTTCTGCTTCGGCCACTAGGAGTAACCCCTTCAACAATCACCCAATCGGCTGCAAAAGTTCGCCTGGAAAAATTGTCGAAACTCCGAACAGAACAAGATTCGGCAGTCACCACATATGGTTGGGTCGATAAGCCAAAAGGTGTCGCCCACATTCCGATCGCTCAAGCCATGGAACTAGTCGTTCCCCAGCTCCGCTCAAATCCACCGCGGCCTGCATATCCCATCACGATCATCCAACCTTCGGCCATATCCGCTGCTGGTGCGCCTCTTTACCCAGGCGTGCCTACTACTGAACCCGCCCCAGTTTTACCCGCCGCAAAAGCGGACGGAGGAGCCACTCCAGCCCCTTTCCCCTCCGCAGTAAAAAAATAATCATGAACAACCCGACTCCATCCATCTGTAAAGCCAACTCGTCCGCAGGAATCCTGCTGATCGGTTCGGTCAGTTGGGCCTTACTTGGAGCAGGGCTCCAAGTTCTCGCAACCATACAATTGCTAGTCCCTTCGCTCGCCTATCTTTTTCCTATTCCTTGGATCGGATATGGCCATCTAGCCCCGCTTGTTTCCTTTCTTTTCACTTACGGTTGGATCTCTTCTGGGTTGCTCGGAGTTCTGATGATTTTGATCCCGAGGATTTCAGGAATTCCCTTTCGGTACGGACGACTACTGACCAGTGCGGCAATCCTCTGGCAATTCGCAGTGCTTGTTGGTTTGGCTGAAATTCTTTGGAATGGATCGACGGGTCTCCTCTCCCTGCCTTTCTCGAGATCCGTGAGCGTCCTTTTCTTTATCTCTTTCCTAATTCTTGGAACTGGTCTCACCCGTGGTTTAGGACGCTCCTGGAAAAGTGGCCCTTTACTTCCTCGGCTCTACCTGTTGGGCGGACTGATTGCTTTCCCTTTGGGACTAGGTACTGCCGAGCTTCTCCTCAGAGGAAGCCTGGCCCCGGGCGCCCTTCAGATCATCATGCAGTTTGCTTGGCACTCTTTCCTTCATCATCTATGGCTAACTCCTTTGGCTTTAGTTTTACTCTTTCAACTTCTACCTGCTCTCACAGGGCGAGCAGCGGGTAGCCTCTCCCTTGGGATCCTTTCCTGGGTTGCAACGATCACTTTGGGCGGATGGATTGGCAACAGCTTGGCAAGTGAAGGACCTATGCCCTCTTGGCTGCAAAGCGCAGGGGTTGTCGCCACTCTCCTTCTTGGAGTCGCTGTTCTAGGCAACACTCTTCTCTTCAAACCCCTTCTTGAAGGAAAATGGGAGGAGTGTCGGCGCCAAGTTGCCCTCCGCTTTTTCGCTGTCGGCTTCTGGTCATACTTCGCTTCATATGGATGGATAACATTTCTAGCCTTGCCAGGAGTTCGGCAAACAACCACGTTCACCATGGTCGGCCAAGCCACTCAGGCGCTGCTCCTTTTCTCCTTCTATGGAAATGTTCTCGCTGGCGGCATCTATGCCCTCTTGCCCGCCTCTCGATCGATAGGATGGCCTAGCCATCCTGCGCTCGCATACCACTTCTGGTTCACCACTTTAGGCGCTGCTCTACTTGCTTCTGCTTACGCACTTGCCGGCATCTTTCAAGGTTTGGCCCTGAATGATCCAGGCGTTCCTATGTCCACGATCTCAAGCTACCTCCGACCATTCCTCGTGATTGTTTTGGCAGGTCAACTTTTCTGGTGGATAGGCCAGTTGGCATTTTCCTCCATCTTCTTTGCCAGCCTCCTCAAGCTCTTCCCTTCCGTTGCGCCTGTCGCTGTTTTTCCTGCAAATCGTGATATCCCGAACCATCCCCTCCACCCAGCCCACCACTAAAACGATGAAATCTACCCAAGCTCTCGTTCTTGTCTTCCTCGCTCTTCTTTTTACTTGGGCAGGGCAAGTCGCGTTCGGTTTCTTTCAGGTAGGGAGATTGGAACCCATTGTGAACGAAGAGACCAACTATCCGGCTCCCCCGACTCCCTCAGGCCTTGCTCAAACGGGCGCTCGCGTTTTTGCCAGCCAAGGCTGTCTCGAATGCCACTCCCTTTCTGTCAGAGGTCCCTCAGGCTCTGCTGATCTAACTCGGGGTTGGGGCCCTAGACGCACCGTTCCGCGTGACTACCTCTTCCGTGAACCCGCCCTCATCGGACTATCCAGAATCGGTTCTGATCTTTCGAATGCCGGATTGAGAATCCCGGAATCCAAGGATTTACTGATGCACCTCTACAACCCACGCCAAAGAAATCCAAACTCGACCTGCCCCCCTCATCCTTGGCTGTTTAATTCCTCTTTGGCCGGACCGTCGATTGAAAACGAAGCTCTTCCAGTCCCAACCCGGAATTGGAAGCAATTATTGCCAAGCTACGAGGCCAAAGCTCTGGTGGCTTATCTCCAATCTCTACGTACCGACTATGCGTTGCCGGAGGCCCCACTCAAATGAACCCATCTGAACTCCCTTCCGTCTCCCAAGCCCCAACCGAGCGTCATGCTCCAATTCCTGGCTGGATCCTGGGTCTGGGGGTAATCCTCTCCTTCTGGGCGGGGGGATATCTGTTCTTTTATAGCGGCGGATTTCGAGGGGATGTCTACGACCCAGGCCAAATTACCTGGGGGCCCGTCAATACAGGACCTGTTGCCCCACCCGATCCAAAGGTGATCGGCAAACGTCTTTACACAGCAAACTGCGCCCAATGCCATCAAGCAACCGGATTAGGCCAAGCCGGTGTCTACCCTCCTTTGGCAGGCTCGGAATGGGTCATAGGATCGAAAAATAGACTGATTTCGATTCTTCACAAGGGGATCGCCGGACCTATCAACGTAAAAGGTGTTTTATATAACAACAATATGCCCGCATGGGGAGATGGGGCTCCAGTCCCGTTGAAAGATGAACAAATTTCATCCATCCTTACTTATATTCGGAGTGATTGGGGAAATAACGCAACCCCTGTCACCACGGACGAAGTCGCAACCAGACGTAAAGATCTTGCGGGTATGACAAATCCTTGGAATGAGGCAGCGTTGCTAGCTTTGCCTGATGATTCCGCCACTCCCCCGTTACCCCCTTCTGCCAAAAAATAATTTACTGACCTTTTTGTGAGGGCCGTAAGGAGGTCTGAAACTCAGACTCCCCTTGAATCTTCTGGAACATTGGCTCTGTAGAAATCTTCTCCCTCATCGGCAAACCGCCGAAACGAATGGCTTCTTTTAAATATCGATAGAACTCCGATCTGTTTCCAATCGCCATATAGAACTTTGCCATCCCCAACTTTAGGTCGCCATCTTCCGGGGAAAGCTTTTCAAGCCGCTTGCCATACTCAATGGCCAAAGGCACACGACTCTGAACGGCATAATAGTTTACGATGTCCCGCAGTATCTCTGTGTTGGTTGAAAAGAGTGAAGCTCCTTGAACGACTAGGGGGTCGGCTTTCACAAGGTTCCCTTCCTCGGAGTACTTTCCAAGAAGCTGTTGAAATAGTTTTGGATCTTTCTGCGATTCCTTCCACTGGTGTTCCAGCGCTTCGATTTCATTACCCAAGGCAATACGCCTTTCGCAATTGGCTAAGAGCATCGTCAGCAAACCATTATTAGGATCTACCTTGGATGCTTTTTCCAGAATATCTCTTAACTCGCCTGCCCTCTTCTGCTTCATGAGTAGGTCGGTAAAATTGTTCAACGTTTCAGTGTTTCCCGGCCAAAGCTCCAACGCTTGCCGATAGGCTTTCTCAGCAGCTTCAGGCATTTTTCTCCACTTATAGATGTTCCCACCTGTATTCCTTAATTTGGAAAACGACCGTTGTGCATCAATATCGTCCTCAAAGCGTGGATCTTTCTTTAAATGATCGATGTATTCCCTCCAATAGTTCATATCACCTTCCACCTGTTCGGGGGTCAAAATAGGAACCGGCTCCTTTTTAATTTCGTAACACAAACCATGAGGAACTGCATTCGGATAAGACCATTCCATCGGAAAACTCTCTTCGACAAAGAAATGCCTCTGGTCCTTGTTTCTTTGCCAGATCCACTCCCCCACCATCGAGTTCAGCACAGTCGGGTCTGAGTTTGGATCGGGGGCGGATAGATCCTGTTGGCGTCGCTCTATTGCGTCTTGATAAATGGCCATAATGTCCTCTTGCCGAGGCAGGACGAGCGGGGCTTGAGGAAAATGTTTATCACGTCCAAGCCACTTATCCACCCAACCCCGAGGAGCAGGCCTCTCTGTCGAATAGTGGTTTCGGATATACTGATTATAAAATGCGTCTGCCAAGGCATTTTGGGTGATAATGTAAAGATCCCGGCGATCAAAATTGGGATCTCTCTTGTGTTCCTTTGGTTCAAAGCTCTCCGATAAGATCATGTAAGTAGGAACAAAACGCCCCGGATCAGTCCCGCCGAATACGAAACTATCCTTAGGTAAATCTGCCAACATATCTCGCCCATACATCCAGCCAAACCAATGTTCCCGCTGACTGCAAAACGTCAAATTCTGACGGAAACTAAAGGCAGCAATTCCTCCCGCGAAAAGAAATGCAATCGCATAGGCAATTCCTGAACGTTTCGCCCAACGGTCGATAGCAAGGCCTGAACCCAATCCAGCCAGCAAAACGAAAAAGGCATGTGAAAATCCGAGATAAGGCATGTAAAGCAACCAGGCCGCCTCATCTGCCCCTGCCTGATCAAATGCAGGCTGGAGAAATCCGGCCAAAAGAAAACCCAATGCAACGACTTGAATCCAAGAGCGAACTGGTGCAGGAAGAACACCTAATAAGCCAACCGCCGCGACCAACGCCAAAATGGCTAATGGAGTGAAGTTGGCGACGATCTTTCGCCAATAGAGTTGTGAAAACTTGCCCAAGGTATCGTGGAATGATGGGGGAGGCGGAGTTCCCGGTGGAGGAACAGGTGTCTGCAACAGCTCAGGGGGAGTTGCCCCCATGACCTTTCCCACTGTCTTCAAGAGCTGATCGGAGAGTTTCCCTGAATATTGGCTTCGATTTACGGAATAGAAGAAGCCCTCTTTTGTACTAGTGAATCCCCAATTCATCGGAGGATTGGTTTCTGAGGCAAGTGGCATATAGGCATAAGGAGAAAGCCCAACCGCCACACCCAGGAGAACAAGAGCCCCTGTCCTCCAATGGGTGAGTTTTCGCTTCACAACAAGCCAAATCGCCAAACTGGTACCTACGCAGTAAAGGAAACGGATGGAAGAGTGCCAGGTCGCTGGTTCGGCGGAGATGCTCCCAAACCCCCAATAAACCAAAGCAGCTGCAAGGCTCAAGTAGAGCATGCCCTCCGCCAATAGTTTCTTTCTTCTCAGCAACATCACCAGCAAAGGGAGAGGTGCTAATGCAATCATCAGATGATGGTTACTCATCCCCAACGAAAAGAAAAAAGCAGACCATGCGAGCCCGTTCGTCCAGGCCGGTTCTCGGACCCAACGGTAAAGAACCCACAAATATAGTGTGACGACTAGCACGTGCAGACCATAAACCTCCGCGATCACGGCCTGAGACCACATCGAAACGCTGAAAGCCAGGGCCAGAGCCCAGCCAGCAGAAAGGATTTGAGCAAGTCGATCTTGAATCCCCGACCATCGCAGGGAGTTACAGAGAATCAGTCCGACGATCCCAACAGAAAGAGCGCTACAGAACCCGGAAAACAGATTCACTTCCCATGCTCCATTGCCAAAAGGAAAAAGCTTGAAAATATGAGCCCCGATCGTCCATAGCGGATACCCCGTGGGATGAGGGACTCCGACATGGACTGCAGCGGTCAGAAATTCACCTGAATCGAGTAGACCAACATTGGGTTGAGTCGTCAGGCAATAGACAACCTGGGAAACGAACCAAGCCACACCCGCAGCGATCCAATCCTTACGATCAAAGGGCCACGACCAACCCTGCGCAAGGGAGGACGACTCACTCTGCGTCATGGAAAAATCCTCCGTATCGCAAGTTGAAAGACTCTTTTTGCTGCCTCGAGGGCAATCGAAGTCGACATCTTCGAATCCCCTTGGCGTCGTTCGGTGAAAACGATCGGTACTTCCACAATCTTAAATCCAGCTTGCCATGCAAAAAAGTGGAGCTCGACTTGGAAGCCATATCCTTGGGCAATGAACTTCTGCCAATTCAACTCCTCCAACACACGACGCCGGATCGCCTTAAAACCACTAGTGGGATCAGTCATCGGCAGACCAGTCAAGCTCCTCGCGTACCATCCACCGAACGTACTGATCCAAAGTCGGCTTTGTGGCCAATTCAAGATTCGTATTCCATTTAAATAGCGCGAGCCCACTGCCATATCCGCCCCTTCACTCAAAGCCTCCAAAAGTCGAGGCACATCCGCTGGATCGTGGGAGAGGTCAGCATCCATTTCAACGACAGCATCATACCCCATTTTCAAAGCCCACTGAAAGGCTGCACGGTACGCTGATCCTAAGCCCGCTTTTCCTGGGCGCTCTAGGATATGAACTCGTTTACCGAACATCGCATGGCTTTTTACTTTTCCAGCCGTTCCGTCGGGCGATCCATCATCGACAACAAGAATATCCACAGTAGAGGCTTTTCCCAAAACTTCGTCCAGAGCAACTTGGATCATCTTCGACTCATTATAGGTAGGCAAAACAACTAAAGGCTTCCCGAGCCTCTCATTACGAACATGCTTTTCTCTTACCACGGAAATAGTTTTTCGGGGGTTCGCTGGCATCGGTTTATCCAATTCAAGATCCACCCCTTCCCACCATCTTTTCAAAGTGGTCGCAGACGTTGTAAAACGCAGATAAGCAGATCCACCCAAAACGAGTACCCAGCTCCCGAGACCAAGTGCCAGTGAAAGGGAAACCCAGAGTGGAGGAGAAAATGCGAAATTTACTTCCCGTACTCCCTCCCCGATACGGATGCCCGTAAATGCCATGGCCACCCTGTGCAGATCGTTCTTTATCCCATCCACAAAAACCCGCCAATCCGGATGCCACGCCTGAGTCAACACGAGCCATCCTGATTGTCCCTGGGGCGAAATCTTCCAAGAATTAGGTCCTTCATGACGGCATGCGGATGAATCCAATAGCCGAAAAGATTCTCCCTCTTTATCTCGGAATCCGGCCGTTAACTCCACTTCCCCATTTCCAGGGTTCATGATACCAGCCAACATCGGATCGTTCATTTCGATTCCCTGAATTTCCACGGGCAAGAAGTAAAGACGAACCAACCCTAAATCCGCGCCACAAAACTCATATCGGGAAGGAGGAATAGATACATAGTTTTTCGCAAAGAAACCTGGAGCCAACGAATTGGGGTTTTCAAGAATTGTGAAAAACGGGTTTTCAAACACGGTTGGGTACTGCTGTTTGAATGCAGCCTGAAGTTGCTCCGGTGTGTCGACATCCTTTCGATCCAAAAGAATATACCTGACGCCCTGTAGGCTTAATGAAACCTTCATAAGATCTGCATTAGCCCCGCCCGCATCCTGAATCGCTCGAACCCCTTTACTCATGAAGTAGGCCTGAAATGCTTCGGTGGAAATTGGCCGACCCGTCAGCTGGGGTAATTGGGTGTAAAAATAGCGACCGGAAAGTGGCAGAATGGATCCAGGTTTCTGCTGGTTTTTTAGAAAAGCTCCCGCCTCAAGAAAGCTTTCGTAGGTACCTACTTCTAGTCCGGGCTTAAAGAATTTTGCGTAGTACGGCGTGAAATCCAGTGCTGCAACGATGAGGACGACAGCAGGAAGCCAACTTCTCGTCTTTCCAGGACAAAATCGCGTGACCGCAAGTCCCCCAACACCAGCGAGGCAAAATGCCCCGCCGACCTGCCAGAAAGACCAGGGAGCACGCACGGTGCCTGCCAAAGGAATCAATTCAAAGAAGCGAAAACCCGGAAGAAGCATATAAACCACCAAAGCAATGGTGAAGGTCGGCCACTTCCATTTTCCATTAGGCCAGATCAACGCAAGAACAGCGATCGGGCCCAAAGCACTGATCCAAAAGATGGGCAAAACCCAATCGTGAATTCCTTGAGCCGATTCAAGAAACTCCATAATACCGCCCAATCCACTGCGTGGTCCCAAGCTGAACCACTGGACGAGAAGAAAGAGAGAAATAAAGAGTTTGAGAGGTGCATCCAGGTTCGATTCGGATCCACGCCGCCGGACCTCAAGAGCTACCGCAGTGGCAAAGACAACAACGATCCCTAAGTAAAAACCACCATCATCCACTGTGAAGTTACTGGGCATCCCCCTCATGAGGAGGCCCCCTCGATCAAACCAAGAGATTGGAGCTTTAATGGAAAAGCTGGATTGCCAACCGAGAAGCGGGTCTGTGGAAAAGAGAGTCATCCGACTCGCTTCTCGGAGTCCAGGGAGTTGAGGCAAGATACCAAGAAACAGAAGAATTCCTCCAGCAAAGAGACAGCCCCTTATCAGTGGTATGGTCTTGTGCGGATATCGGAAGTGAAGCCAAACGGCCAATCCAAGTGCCACCGGAGCAAATACGGCTGTGATTTTATTAAAAGTAAGGCTCATGGCAGCAACCGCGAGAGCTAAAACAACAATTCCCTTGCCCGAGCTTCGAGTGGCTATTTCCAATAGCCCCCAACCAATCAAGGGCGGGTAAGGCATGGAAAAAATAACCGGCATATGTTCATTGCCAGCAAGACGGAGAGCTGCCTGCGGTCCAAGAGCGTAGAGGAGAGCGGCAATCCATCCTGCACGCTCGTCACCCGTAAGACGTCGTATAAAAACTGACATCAAAACACCAGAAACCGCGAGGGCGACGAATCCAAGCACTTTGCAACCCACGATTGGATTGGTGAAGGCTCCCCCAAGAACCATCCAAAACATTGTCAACGCAGTTCCTGCTAAGGGTGCTGTGGGGGCCCCACCAAGATAGTTCGGCGTCCACCAAGCAAAACCCTTGTTCACTACCATCAAGTCCCACAAATCCTTTGCTTTAGCGTAGTTGGCTAAAAGTTCTTGATTCGAGGGCCCCTCCGTCATCCATCCCCAAAAAAGAAATGCGCCCAGGGCAGACAGGAGGACGGCTTCGATTGAAAATACTGGCTTCCCCTTAGGACTCATAATTGATTCAGTGAATTCAAAACTTCGCGGGCAACGAATTCAATATCACGTTTTTCATTTTCCGGATAAATCGGCAAAGCGAGAGTTTCACGTGAAAATCTTTCTGCCCAAGGAAAGTCTCCTTCTTGATAACCAAGATCCTGAAAGCATTCCTGCACATGGAGAGGTCGAGGGTAATAAACTTCCGTCCCTATTCCCAGAGAACGAAGAAGCTCACGTAAGCCATCCCTTTTCTTTAAAGGAACCCTGACAACAAACTGATTGTATGTATGACTAGAATGGCAACGAAAAGGCCATAACAAATCCCGCTCCATCACTGATTTTTCACTTAAAGCATCTTTGCAAATGCATTCAAGCGAAGTTGGTCCTGCGGATTTATGTTCGGAAAATAGGCTTAAGTAAGTTTCCGCGTTCTGCAGTCGTTGATTAAGCCACACTGCTAGCTGCGGAAGTTTGGCCCGGAGAAAGGCGGCCTGTAATTCATGCAGGCGAAAGTTTCCCCCAACCTGTTCGTGAAAATATTTCGTCTTGGCGCCATGAACACGTAATTTCCTCAGTTTTTCAGCCAATTCAGAATTCTGGGTTACCACCATCCCTCCTTCCCCCAATGCACCCAAGTTCTTTGTTGGGAAAAATGAAAAACATCCCAATGTTCCCAGCGTTCCAGCATAACTATTACCCACCTTGGCCCCGAGGGATTGTGCAACATCCTCTACCACAGGGATACCGGCACGATTTGCAACCTTCAGAAGAGCCTCCATATCTGCTGCCTGTCCGAAAAGATGCACCGCCATGATGGCCTTAGTCTTGGGAGTGATCGCGGACGCAACGGAGGATATGTTAAGATTGTAACAGCATGGGGCATTATCCACAAAAACTGGTCTTGCACCCAGACGACTCACAGATCCGGCTGAGGCAAAAAAAGTGTAAGCAGGGACTATCACCTCATCCCCTGGTCCAATTCCTAAGGATTGCAGCGCCAAAAGAAGAGCATCTGAACCAGACGATACGCCAACAGCATATTTGGATCCCAAAAAACTACCAAATTCATTTTCGAAGGCCTCAACCTCCGGTCCCAAAACAAAACATCCACTAGCCATAACTCTTTGAAAGGCATCTGTAAGTTTGCCTTTAAGCGTTTCGTGTTGTTTTTTAAGACTAAAAATAGGAAATTTCACAGAATCCTTTGTATTTACAAGTTCTTGGATTCTAAGGCCTTTTACTCTATACATCAACTTTGTTCGCATAAAGGTGCCCTTGAAAAAAACCGCTTCTCGCAACTTTTCATCTACCCATAGGAGAGCACTCCGAAGGAAAGCCTTGGCCTCAGGATTGAGCTTGGTGACAATTCTATGGGCTATTCTTTATTTACCTAATCTTCGGACCTCACCCCCTTGGTATGGGGACGAAATTCTTACCTTAGATATCGGCAAAGCTCTTTCTCATAATGAGTTCGCCAACCGTGCGGTTTACTGCACCTTTAATTCACCAAATTACAATTACCAACCTGGCTTCGCTTGGTGCATCGGTTGGTTTTCCCGCCTAACGCAAGGCGACATTCTGGGGGGACGGTTGCTTTCGACCTTAGTGGGTTTGGTCACTGCGGGAGCTGGGTTTTGGTTTTTCACCCGTAAATTTGGTCTAGCGATTGGATTTTTCTATTCATTCCTGCTACTAGGATATGAACAGGCAATTATCCACTACCGCTGGATTTACCCCCACAACGTAGTTGGCCTGTCGCTGCTAGCAGCGGCTGGATTTCTTCTCCGACCCGCGGATTTTTCGAAGGATTGGAAAGTGGGATGGTGTCTTGCGTTAGGTGCCGCCAGTCATCTTTTGGCAGCACATGCGACGTTGGTGAGTGGCCTCTGTCGCTTGCTCCGACCGAGATCCTGGATTCCTATCGGACTGCCTCCCTTGATCATTTTTGGTGGCACATTCGCCCTCCTCAGCCTGAGGTTTAGGGGTTGGGTGACAGAGGATTTCCATGCCTTGCTGCAACAGTACGCCCGTTACAACCAGGAGAACGGAGCTGGCGCAAAGCTTCTGGTGAATGTGTTTAACTTTTTTACTCAGGATTTGTTCCACTTATTGGCAGCCGGAGGATGCCTCCTAGTGTTCACCCGCCGTACTTACCCTCTGGGAATTCTCAGCCTGGGATTTGTGGTTTTACTAACACGCAACCGCCAGAACCTCCCCTTATTTTACTATCAGGCGATGGCCGTACTTCCTCTATTGGCTGCAGCCAGTGCTGTCGGCTACGGTCGTGTCTGGAGTTATTTGGTTCGGCGCTCCTCTTTACTAAGAAAGCATCGCAGGGGTCTGCGGTGGCTTCTCCCCGTCGCAACTCTCGGGGTCGCACTCCTGCAGATCCCTCAAGTCCTTGAAGGACGATTACCGGTTAAGATCACCCCGTGGGTGGTGAGTTCTTCTTCCGATTACGAATCTGCCGCCCGCTGGTTGAATCAGAACACCAGCCCGCAGGACCTCGTCATCACCTACTGGAATCTGGCCTGGCTCCTGAAGGCGAAAACTGCAGACATTCTTACCGCGGCTGCATGGGCTGGTTTTCCAGCGGGCGATTACTTTCCCGTGCCGCCAGACCATTCACGTTTTCGCTATCCTGCCGATCTTAAACAGGCAAAATTTTTCGCGGTAACTGAATTAGATGAGCGTTGGGCCTTTGCCCAAGGTCAGGTCATGACCTTCTTGCAAAATTCGGGCGTTCAAACCTGGCCCATTATTTTTCAAGCAGGTTCCATTAAGGTTCTGGCTAACCCGGACTGGAGGCCGGAGTAACGTGCAATCCATTCTGGTCTGGGGCCGACATGGACTACTGGCCCAAGCGATTCGGCGGAACTGGGCCAACGATGGAAGGATTTTATTTTGGGGAAGGCGCGATCTCCCCGTAACCAGAGAACAGCAACATCAAAAGATTTGTCGACTAGCCCCTTCCGCCATCGTCAATGCCTCCGGGTTTACAAACTTGAGACGGGCCGAGGTTGCTCCCCATTTAGCAAGAGAACTTCATGTGGAAACACCTGCTTTTTTGGCCGCAGTTTGCAGGAACCTTGGCATTCCTTTCATCACCGCAAGCTCCGACTATGTCTTTTCAGGTCATGGACGGATCGCATGGACTGAAACAGACCCAACAGAGCCGATCAACGCATATGGTCGAAGTAAACTTGAGGGTGAACGGGCCGTGCTGTCTACCAACCCGAACGCCAAAATCATCCGCACGGCTGGGGTTTTTGGTCCAGCTCCGGCCGGAAGCAAGGTTTCCTTTCCTGAGAAAATCCTACAACAGGTCCGGTTTGGTCACGTTCCCGAAGTTCGTTCGGATCTGACCACCTCCATTTGTCATGTGGACGACCTAGCCACCGACATGCGCAAAGTTCTGATGAGTTCATCGAATGGTATTTTTCATATAGCCCATGCTGGAGGCGCAACTTGGCTGCAGATTGCCGAATATGCCTTGGAATCCGCAGAGGCGCACAGACGGGTCAAACCAATCCAAACCCCTGACTTCCCCCGCCCGACATGTTCCACCCTTGCAACCCACCGCCCCGAAGTTCTGTATGGGTATTCGAGAGGAAAAACTTGGCAGGAGGCCCTAGGAGGGTTTATGAGAGGCTTCTGTAATGCTTAAGAACGAGTATTCCAAAACGGTGACAACCTGCCGCGTTTGCGGGCATGACCATTTTCATCCGTACTTGGACTTGGGCCAGATTCCCTTAGTCAACCGTTACGTGGAGCCAGGTGATGACCGTCCCGAACCACGTTTCCCACTCCGTATCCAAAAATGTACCCGGTGCCACCTGAGCATGCTGGATTTGGTGGTAGATCCCAGGATCCTTTACGAAAACTACGCCTACCAGAGCTCCATCTCCAAAACCTTTCAAGAACACTGCGGTCGGTTAGCCGAGCAGGCAGTCAAACTTTACTCCGGACGTTCACTGCGCGTCTGGGAGATTGCCTCCAACGACGGGTGTATGGGCCTGGAATTCCAGCGGCGGGGGGCCAAAGTACTAGGAATCGAGCCGGCGGCTAATCTTGCCGCCCTCGCCCGCAGTCGAGGGGTGGATTCTGTAGCGGAATTCTGGAGTGAGAAAGTGGCTCAAGAAATTCGGCAAAATCATCCCACGCCAGACCTAATTGTGGCCACTAACGTATTTGCCCATGTGGACAACCTGCACGATTTTCTTGCAGGAGTTCGATCCGTGTTGCCCGAGCACGGACGCCTCATCATAGAAGTTCCTTATCTGGTCAGTTTTATCCAAAAAACCGAGTTCGACACTGCCTACCACGAGCATCTTTCCTATTTTCTTCTATACCCGATCCGAGAAGTTGCCCGAAGAGCAGGCTTGGAACTCATCGACGTAGATTTACTAGATATCCACGGAGGCTCTGTCCGCGTACACATCGGCCAAGGCAAACCAGGACCAAATGTACAGAAACTCTTACATGAAGAAGAGCGCTTGGGGTTCTATGACGACAAAATCTACGACGAGTTCTCAAAACACGTTCAACAAATCCGGGAAGAGTTGGTTTCCTTTTTGACAGGTCTGAGGCAAAGGGGTAGGACTATTTCCGCTTTCGGCGCCTCAGCCAAGGGCAACGTCCTTTTGAACTACTGTCATCTCTCCTCCGAGACATTCGAATACGTGGCGGATGACACCCTCGCCAAACAAGGAAAACTATATCCGGGGCTCCGAATACCGATCGTGTCTCGAGATGCTCTTATTCGATCACCAACAGATTATTTAGTCATATTGGCGTGGAACTTCTATGAAGAAATTAAGACATCCCTAGCCGGATATATGTCCGGCGGGGGAAGGTTAGTTTGCCCTCTCCCTAATCTGAAAATCAACTAAAGCATGTTGTCCGAATTCTCATCCCAGGGAAAGCCTTCGATATCACGATCCCACTCCATCCTGCCCTCGTCCTGAGGCAAATAGGTCTCACTAGTCATATAAAGCATCTTTCCTTCGAACACGCCCTCCACACGGTAGCCATGAGCCAGACCAGCAGGAATACGCAAACATCCCTCCGCCCCCTCGTTCCACCAGATGGAAACCGACTCGAATGGATTTTTCGTCTGCAGAAGCACAATCCGAAAAGCTCCCGATATAGGAATGAAAAGATCCTCTTGTTTCCTATGGTAATGAAAAGCTTTTGTCACCCCGGGAAGAGTCTTGGATATCGAGATTTGCCTCGGAACGATGTTTCGAAGAGAATCAGTTCTCCATATTTCAGCAAACCAACCTCTCTCATCCCGATGAAGTTGAAGGGGCGTCCAAACCGCACCAAGGGCGCCAAAGCTCTCTCCGGGTCTGGCCACAACGTGGCGATGGGATATAACTTTGATTCGATCCATGCAAAAAAGTCCTAGCACGCGCCGTCTCCTTTGTCCCGTCTGCAAAAATGCAAGACTGAGCAAAATGCAATCCCCAGATCGCCTTCTGTGGAGGAGTTGCGTCCGATGTGGCACCTGGGTGTTGCTCCCGAGAGCGAAAACAGATGCGTATCCTGCGGATTACTACGGGGGAAAGGTGGCCAAGTTTTCAGGTTGGGCACAAAAGTTACGAACAGGCTTTCATCGGGAGCGAGCCCACCTGGTCCAAAAAGGATTAAATCGAATGAACGGAAAGGTTTACGACGTGGGTTGTGGTGACGGCCTATTTTTAAAGGAAGCCTCTCGGCTCAAAATGCAAATCACAGGATTTGAACCCGAGTCCATGCCAAGAAGGCAGGCAGAAAAGCGGTTGGGCAAGAGGCTGGACAAAAAACTCTTCACATCCCTGAAATCGGAAAAGGCCTCGGCCATCACCTGCTGGCAGGTCATCGAACATCTGGAAGATCCTCACTCCTTTCTTTGCGCCTGTCGTCATCACATGGTCGACGGCGGGCTCCTTGCCTTGTCCACAGTAAATCTAGGCTCCCTCCAAGCCAAATGTTTCGGAGGCAACTGGCTCCATCTAGATCCCCCTCGGCACCTATGGATCGGCAACCTTCAAAAGGTGATCCAATTGGTGAAGGATTGCGGCTTTTCGGTGGAAAAAGTTCGCTACAACAGCTCGGAATTTGGACCCGTGGGCTGGGTCGACAGCCTTATCAACTTGGCGGACACAAAAAGGGACCGGGTGCTTGCTTGTCTAAAACAAGGATGTCGAGAGCCGCAGGACTGGCCTGTCTATATTCTTTCTGCTTTCTTGGCCCCGGCGGCTCTCCTTCTTTCTCTAATCGAGGCCGTGCTTAATAAGCCAGCCACGTTCGAAATTTACGCACGCCTTAAAAAGGATCGAGCGCGCCGCCAAGGAGGATAGCGCAGAGCCGCTCTCATCGTGTGCCACGCGTACCGAAATAGATTTCCCGGAGCTACCGAAGAGCTTTCGATCTCATAGCGAACCGGGCAAGGGACTTCGGCTACCCGGAATCCACGGGCCACAGCAAAACTCATGATGTCACTCGCAAAAGCGTGGGTGGAGTGAAACTCTTCCAATGGTGCTTGCACTAAAAGCCGCCGTGAATATGCCCGTAACCCACTGTGCCACTCTCCAAAACACGTCCCAAACCAAAGGTTTTGCCCGAGGGTCAAAACTCGATTTCCAAAATACCGGTAGTAGGGCATCCCGCCAGACAGAGCCTCCTGTCGTGTTCGAATTCGATTTCCTTGGATGAGATCGTACCAACCCCTTTCTACAAACCCCGCCAAAAGGTCGATTATCGACGGTTCGTATTGGTAGTCCGCATGCAACTCCACTACAACGTCCGCCCCAGAGGAAATGGCATGTTTCATTAAATAGCGAAGATTGCCGCCGTAGTTTAGATTTTTTTCATGTCGAAGCACCTCTAGTCCCAATTCTTTGGCTACCTCACTAGTTCGATCGGAACTACAATCATCACCAACAAGGATGTTAGACCTAAGATGATCCGGAATGGCTTGGACCGTCTTAGCTAAAGTCTTTTCAGCATTATAGGCTAGGAGCGTTATGATTGTTTTCATTTCTTAGCAACCCTCAACGAACGTGATCCGATTCAGGCAAGCAACCAATCGGTTGAATTTAACACCAAACGAGTGATCTTTTCTCAATCGATCGAGGTGCGAGATGTCCATGGTTTTCTCATTGTAGCAAACAAACACCAAGACTAAACTCCAAAAAGATTCCTTTCGGAGGATTGCCCTTCCCTCACGATCTAGGCAGTTTCGGGGTATGGCCAATGCCAACGGTTCCAAGTTTATTGTACATGGGGGAAAATCGATCCAAGGCGAGATCGAACCTCAAGGGAACAAGAACGAAGCCATGCCCCTTATGGCCGCCGCCTGCTTAACGGATCAATCTATCACACTGCAAAATATTCCCCAGATCGATGACGTCCGCCTGATGGAGGAGATTCTTGTCGAACTAGGACTCTCATCCAATGAATCCGAGTCGTCTCAGGTTCGGCGCACTTTAACCCTTCAGGCCAAACAGTATCCAAAATGCAAAATTCATCCGGAACTAGGTTCTCGCCTACGAGGTTCTGTCACTTTAGCCGGCCCTCTACTCGCACGCACAGGTGAAGTCACCCTCCCCCGACCGGGTGGGGATCGGATCGGTCGTCGGCGTCTGGACACTCACCTCCAGATCTTCTCTGCCTTGGGCGCACAGATCACAGACACCCGGGACGGAATCCAGATCAAAGGAAAAAAACTTAAGGGAGCTGACATCCTGCTGGATGAAGCCTCAGTCACCGCGACCGAAAACGGACTCTGCGCAGCAGCATTGGCTGACGGACTCACCGTTCTCCATAACGCTGCGAGTGAGCCTCACGTTCAAGCCCTAGGCAACCTTCTCAATACGATGGGCGCAAGGATCTCTGGCATTGGAACAAATACCCTTTCGATCGAAGGGGTTAAATCCCTCCAAAGCGCCACCCATCGAATCAGCGCCGACTACCTAGAGGCAGGATCTTTTCTTGCCCTAGCAGCCGTGACCGGTGGCGAGCTAAGAATCAAAAACACTGCCCCTCAGAATATGCGGATGATTCTTCAAACCTTTGGACGACTCGGCATCCGCACTGAGGTTCATGGGCAGGACATTCTTGTCCCCAAAAACCAGTCTCTTGAAGTGGAAAAAGAATTCGGAGGAGCGGTTCCGCACATCGCCGATGCGCCATGGCCTGGCTTCCCAGCAGATATGACATCGGTAGCCCTTGTCACAGCCACCCAGTGCAAAGGAACTGTCCTGATTCACGAAAAACTTTTCGAATCTCGCCTTTTCTTTGTCGATGGTCTTCTCGAAATGGGCGCTCGCATCATCCTGTGTGATCCTCATCGGGCCGTCATTCTTGGCTCCGACAAGCTTCGAGGAGCAAAACTCGCCAGTCCCGACATCCGGGCCGGTATGGCTCTCCTGATCGCTGCCCTGTGTGCGGATGGCGAATCTGAGATCAGAAACATCACCCAGATCGACCGTGGTTTCAGCCGAATTGAAGAGCGCCTCAAGTCGCTTGGCGCTCAAATTGAACGCAGGTAATTTAATTCACCCCAGCGGGATTCGAACTCTTTCTCGCTTACGAAAACAGTTTACCTCGCGATAACCAACTTCTTTCACTAGGGACACCGCGCGTCCAAATTCATAACCCACCTCCTGAGGGGCATGCGCATCGGAAGAAATAAGGATTGGAATATTTCTTCTGAATGCCTCTTCCAAAAAGACTTTCGACGGATAAATCTCCATCACCTCCTTGCGAAGCCCTGCCGTACTCACCTCCATTGCGATACCCGCAGCTTCGATCGCATCCATCGTATCACGGTAATAAGGTCGTAAATCCCCTTTGGGCCGATGTCCAAACTTTTTCACCAAGTCAGGATGAGCTATGAAGTCAAAAAGCCCACTCTGGGATGCTTGTGTCAGGGCTTGAAAGTATTTCGTCCACACTTCCTCCACCGGTTGGTCCTTCCATCGGGCTAACTTCAGCGGATTGTCCACATCCCAATCCGGCGTGATGTAGTGAACAGCCCCGATGAAATAGTCGAAGTCTGCTTTTTTGGCCAACTCCCGTATCCAACTCTCCTTTCCTGGGATAAAATCACATTCCAAACCCAAACGAATCGGGAGTTGCGGAAACTCGATTCTTGCCTCCCCCACCAGACGCAGATACTCAGGAAAATCCGATAAATCCATCCTCCAATCGTCAAATTTGGCTGGCATGGGGTTGTGCTCTGAAAAACCAATTTCTTTCAGCCCTTTTCGGACTGCCTCCGCCGCATACTCCCTCGGATATCCAACGGCGTGTCCACACAAAGGGGTGTGCATGTGGTAGTCAAAAAGCATGTCTATTACTAACTCCTACCCCCCACCTACCCAAAGCATCATTTTACATCAGCATATTTAAACAACCCCAAAAACGGTCATATAAATTACTGGCTATCAATATCTTATATGAAATCTTATGCATCGCATATTCTTGATTACCAATAACTTAAATCACATATTTGCGGTCGTGGGGTCAGACGTCAAAATACTCAGGGGAGCGTTGCTCAAAAGACGATGTTTCGGCATTGTCTCTATATGGCTCCCTCCGCCAAATCACACCTTGCTCCAGCACGCCTAAAATCAATCCTCGCCAGCTTTCGCAAACTGCGAGTTCTTGTGGTCGGGGACCTGATGCTCGACGAGTTTATCTATGGTCGTGTTTCCCGCATCTCCCCGGAAGCTCCCGTCCCTGTTGTTCATGTCGAAAGAGAACAAGCCTATCCTGGCGGCGCTGCAAACGTCGGCCGGAATCTTGCTGCACTAGGAATCCATGCCGAATTAAGTGGCGGAATAGGGCAGGATCCTGCGGGACAAAGACTCCTTACCCTGCTCCGACATGGGAAAATCGGAACTTCCGGAATCTACCGATCGAACAAATTTCCCACGATTTTAAAAACTCGTATTCTTGCAAGGCAGCAGCAAGTGGTGAGGGTTGATCGAGAAGAACCAGCTCATCTAACCCCCAAGGAGCGGGATGCCGTCCTTAAGAAAGCCCTTCATGTTCTTCCCCGTTGCGACGCCGTGATCCTTGAGGACTATGGAAAAGGATTGTTCGACCAAGCTTTTGTCGAAGCTCTCCTCACTGCCGCCCAAAAAAAAGGAATTCCCACAGCGGTCGACCCTAATATCCATAATTCTCTTGATTGGCATGGCGCCACTTTGGTGAAACCAAACCGGGTGGAGGCATTTGGTGCTATCGGACAGCCTGATTCATCCCGTCCCAAAGATTGGATTGCAGCTGGCGAAGAACTTCTCCTTCGCTGGGCATGCCAATACCTCCTTCTTACTTTGGGCGAACACGGAATGATCCTTTTTCAGCCCCATACCAAACCCTTCGCAATCCCAAGCCGAGCCCAAGAGGTCTACGATGTCTCGGGCGCAGGTGATACCGTAATCTCCCTGCTAGCCGCAGGTCTGGCCGCAGGCCTAAGCGGTCCAACTGCTGCAGAAATCGCTAACTTAGGCGCAGGAATCGTCGTCGGAAAACTCGGCACGGCCACAGTAACCCCTGCGGAGCTGATCGATGCCGCCCGCCATCATGGGTAAAAGCGCCGTTTTCCTCGACCGCGACGACACGTTAATCGAAAACGTTCCCTATCTGGGCGACCCTGAAAAGGTAAAGCTCATTCCAGGCGCTTCATCAGCCATTGCAGAGCTTCGTCGATCGAAACTTCCTCTAATCATCATTTCCAACCAGTCCGGAGTAGGCCGTGGACTCATCACGAAAGAACAGGTTCAGTCCGTCGACGCCCGAATGGAAGAGCTTCTAGGTGGAGGCAACATTTTCACCCATTACGGTCACTGCTATGCGGCTCCAGGTGATCCGTATGACGATCGACGCAAACCTTCCCCAAAAATGCTTCAAGAAGCTGCCGCGACTTTGAACATCGATCTAAAGAAATCCTTCATGGTCGGAAATCGCTTAAGCGATATGCAAGCCGGTAAGGCTGCAGGATGCCAAACGATTTTACTAAATCTGCGTGTCCCACCCGAAGAGCTGGAGGCTTCCGTTCAGATCGCCTCTTTGACCGCCCACGATTGGTCTTCCGCAAAAGATTGGATTCTCGAGCAAATGAAAAAAACAAAATGATATCTCCTCACGTCATTGCCATTATACCCGCTCGGCATGCTTCCTCCCGTTTCCCCGGAAAACCACTCGCTCCGATCCTCGGAAAGCCCCTCCTTCAATGGGTCTGGGAGGGAGCCAAAGAAGCCTCTCTTCTACAAAAAGTAGTCATCGCTACGGATAACGAACAGATCGCTCAGACGGCCAGAGCTTTTGGAGCAGAGGTGGCTATGACTCGATCCGATCACCCCTCGGGAACCGATCGTGTTGCAGAGGCTTCCGACAACGAATCAGCCGATTGGATCCTCAATCTTCAGGGCGACGAGCCACTCATCCGTGGAATCATCCTAGACGAAATCATTCGCGGACTTCACCCGCAATTCGGCATGGCCACTGTAGCTACTCCTCTCCTCAACCCAGAGGAGTTGAGTCATCCCGATATTGTAAAAGTATCTTTCGACCCAGATGGCAAAGCCCTTGGCTTTTCTCGCCGAGTCCACCCTTCCGATCAGTTCCGTTGGTCCCATCAACATGTCGGTCTCTATGCCTACCGACCGGAAACCCTACGAAAAATCGTCCAACTCCCCCCCAGTGAGGGAGAGAAGCGAGAACGATTGGAACAGTTGCGAGCCTTGGAGAACGGGATTGCGATTCAAGTCCTGAGGCTTAGCTTCAAATCCGTTGGTGTGGACACGCCAGGGGACGTGACACGCGCAGAACGAGCCCTGGCAGACCTCGCCACAACTATCTCGAAATGAAATATATATTCATCACAGGCGGAGTTATCAGCTCTCTAGGCAAGGGACTAACTGCCGCCGCCCTAGGTACCCTGCTCGAGCGAAGAGGCCTGAAAGTCGGCCTGATGAAGTTCGACCCCTACCTGAATGTCGACCCGGGAACTATGAGCCCCTACCAGCATGGTGAGGTGTATGTTTTGGAAGACGGAGCGGAAACCGACTTGGATCTCGGACACTATGAACGCTTCACCTCTTGCCATCTGACTCGGCGTCATAATCTCACTGCTGGACAGGTCTACGAGGAGGTCCTGCGAAAGGAACGACGGGGGGACTACCTAGGGAAAACCGTCCAAGTCATCCCCCACGTCACAGATGAGATTAAAAATCGCCTCAGACACATGGGGCAGCATGAGAATTGCGACATTCTGATCACCGAAATTGGAGGAACTACTGGCGATATCGAGGGACTCCCTTTCCTTGAGGCCTTGCGACAATTTTCACTAGAAACAGGCCCTGGGCACTGTCTCTTTATTCACGTCACGCTCGTACCCTTCATCAAAGCAGCCGGAGAGTTGAAGTCCAAACCGACCCAGCAAAGCGTAGCAAAACTACGGGAAATCGGGATCCAGCCCCAAATTCTCGTTTGCCGAAGCGAACATCCCGTCGACCATGAAACCCGCCAAAAGATTTCCAACTTTTGCAATGTTTCCGTGGAAGCCGTGATCGAGGAACAAGATGTAAAACACACCATCTACGAAGTTCCCCTGATGCTCCATCGAGAGCGCTTGGATGAGCTCGTTTTGGCTCATCTAGGGATCAAAGCCCCTCCTGCAGATTTGCGCGAATGGGAAAAGCTTGTTGGCCGCATGATCGCTCCAAAACACCGCGCACGGATTGCCATGGTCGGGAAATACCTAGGAGTTCCCGATGCCTATAAAAGCGTCACGGAAGCCCTTTTTCATGCAGCTTCGGGAGAGGATGTCGGCGTCGATTTGGTTAAAGTGGATGCAGAGGAGATCGAGAAACAAGGGGCAGATGCATTTCTTTCGGGAATCGATGGAATCCTTGTTCCCGGAGGGTTTGGGGAACGCGGGATCGAGGGAAAAATTTCCGCTTCCAAGTACGCACGAGAAAAGAAGATCCCCTATCTTGGCCTCTGCCTTGGAATGCAGGTCGCCGTGATCGAATTCGCCCGAAATGTTGCAGGCCTGAAAAAAGCACATAGTTCCGAATTTGAGCCGAACTCGAAGGAGGCCGTCATTTCACTTCTCCCCGGCCAAGATGTAAATGGAGCCAAAGGAGCAACAATGCGGCTTGGAAGTTATCTCTGCCAGTTGTCCCCAGGATCCAGCGCCCAGAAAGCCTACGCATCCTCGGCTATCGAAGAGAGACATCGACACCGATATGAATTTAATAATTCGCATCGAGCTACCCTCGAGAAGTTTGGCTTAAGGATTAGTGGGGTTCACCCCAAGGGAGATCTTGTCGAAGTTGTAGAGCTCCCTGATCATCCTTGGTTTGTTGCATGCCAGTTCCACCCCGAGTTCAGATCCAAACCCGACGTACCCCATCCCCTCTTTCGTGGCTTTGCCCAAGCCGCCCAAAAGCATGCCCAGAAAAAATAAGTTTCTCCTCATCGGCGGGCCATGCGTTCTTGAATCACGTCAAACTTCCCTTCGGATCGGGCGTACTTTGCGCGACCTGGCTCACTCTTTGGGATGGGATTACGTCTTTAAAGCCAGTTACGACAAGGCAAACCGAACTTCCATGTCTTCTCCACGGGGACCAGGATTCAAGAAGGGCCTCCAAGAGCTGGCTGCCCTTCGTCGGATTCTGAAGGTCCCGATTTTAACCGATGTCCATACCACCCAGGAAGCCATCGCTGCAGGAAAAGTTGTCGATATTCTTCAGATCCCTGCCTTCCTGTGCCGACAAACAGACTTGCTTCTTGCCGCTGCAAAAACAAAAAAAGCGGTCAGCGTGAAAAAAGGTCAGTTCCTAGCACCTCAGGCTGTTTCTGCCGTGATGGAAAAGCTTCGACGCGGGGGCTGCAAAAAAGCATGGATCACCGAACGTGGAACTTCCTTCGGACATGGAGATCTCGTGGTTGACATGAGGGGTTTGGTCACGATGCGCGACCAAGGGCACCATGTGATCTTTGATGCAACCCACTCCGTCCAGCGTCCGACAGGCGGATCGGTCACCCGTGGGGAAGCTCACTTCATTCCTGCACTTGCCCGTGCAGCTGCTGCTGTTGGAATCGATGGTCTCTTTATCGAGGTTCACCCCAACCCCAAAAAGGCTCTTTCGGACAAAGAGAGCATGCTTCCCCTTGCTCAGGCAGGCTCGCTCTTCCGTCAGATTAATCGAATCCTTTATGCTGTCTCCTAAACCACTCACTCTTCTTCTGATTGCGACAAGCCTGCTGCCTGTTTCAGCAGGAAATGGACCCGAGTTCCCTATTGGTTCCGTCATTCAGAACTTTTCTCTTCCTCAAGCCGACTCCAATGGTAGAAAGACAGCTATCGTTCATGGGAAACGAGCGACCGTTGTCAGCCCGAATCAATTGAAAATCGAAGATCTGAATGTTGAGCTATTCAATTCCGATGGGAAGGTAGAAACAACCATCACCGCAACCCGAAGTGATTTCTGGCGAAAGGAAAATAGGTTAACCACCGACACTGGAATACTCGTCAAGCGCCCTACTCTTATGATCTCCTCTAATGGGATCGATTGGAACGTCGCCGATTCCAGTGGGACGCTTTACAATCGCGTTCGGGTTGTGCTTTCAAACTCCACTCCATGAAAAAACTCTTTCTCACCCTTCTAGTCCTGACTGCAGTTCTCCGTGCCGAGGACGCCCCAACACCGGTTCCCTCTACACCCTCAGGGACCAATAACTCGACAACGATCACCAGCGATTCCCTGGACCTAAATTTAGGCAAGAAAATGGGAAAAAAGCAGGGTGTGTTTCGCGGGAATGTTCAGGTCGATGAACCCCGTTTTAAGATGACTGCCAAAGAGATGACTGTTTTCTTCGCAGACAATGATGCCGTTGAGTCCTTGGAGGCACGCGAAGATGTTGTGATTAAGCGAAAAGACGGATCCAGCGAGACTTCCAGCGAAAAAGCTCTTTACGATATGAACGATAAAAAACTAACTCTCCTGAAGGTCGCTCGCCAACCCAAAGTCATTTCCAAGGATAAGACTGTTTTTGCTGACAAGATCATCCTGTACCCGGAAGAAGACAAGATGACAACGGAGGGAGCAAGCCGGGTGATGCTTCAGAAAGCTCCCTGAGCTCTCCCGAACATCCCGCCCCTATCCCAACAGGGGAGCCCATTCTTTCCTGTGAGGGTCTGGTAAAACGTTATGGGGAACGAAACGTCGTCAATGGTGTAAATCTAAACATCAAGGCAGGTGAAGTCGTAGGCTTGCTCGGACCCAACGGAGCTGGGAAAACGACCAGTTTCTATATGCTGGTCGGCTTGGTTCGCCCAACCGCAGGTTCGATTCACTTTGCGGGAGAAGACGTTACCGGCATGCCCATGTACCGCCGAGCACGGCGAGGAATCGGCTATCTCCCCCAAGAGGAGTCGATCTTCCGACGTCTTACTGTGGAAGAGAATTTAATGGCAATTCTTGAAACCCTCCCAATTACAGATCAAGAGCGGAAAGAGCGCTGCCATGAACTTCTTGTCGAATTGGGTTTAGACAATCTGATCAAGAGTCATGCGATCCAACTATCCGGCGGTGAAAAGCGCCGTCTTGCGATCGCCCGCTGCCTGGTTACACGACCCAGTGTTCTTCTTCTCGACGAGCCATTTAGCGGGGTGGACCCTCTTGCCGTCTATGACATTCAGCAAATCATCCTCACGATGCGCCGAAAAGGCATTGCCGTTCTCATCACCGATCACAATGTCCGGGAAACACTTTCGATTGTCAGTCGGGCCTATCTGATTTGCGAAGGCAAGGTGGAAAGCGAAGGGAATGCCGATTTTCTTATCAACGATCCTGTTGCCCGCGGACTTTATCTCGGCCCTCGATTTTCCATGTGATGCAGTCTCCTAACCCCAAGAGTTTCTATCCCCTCCCGGAAAGAATAGATTCCAAAACAGCCTCGGGATCACTCGACTTAAGAATAGGCCGCCCAATGACAATCCGACTCGCCCCTTCGCCGATCGCCTCCGATGCACTTTTCGAGCGAGCTTGGTCATCCGCCACAGCTCCCGGAGGCCTCACTCCTGGAGTAACAATTTCAGCCACTGCACCCCACGCAGACCGCTCTTTGCTAGCTTCATGTGGGCTGCAGACCACACCTGCAAGACCAGCCTTCCGAGCCAATCTAGAGAGGCACCCTACCGTCTCGTCTACCCCGCCCTTCCATCCACCCGCTATCACCGCATCTTCACTTAAACTCGTCAATAGGGTTACTCCTAAAACAGAGGTTTCCTTAGCCGCATGGGAAACTGCTGCAGCCATCATTTCCTCTCCACCCGACGCATGGACTGTCAGAAACCGAGGTGTCCAGTGGGAAACGGCTCGTACCGCCTGCCCAACTGTTTGTGGAATATCATGGAACTTAAGATCCAAAAAAACCGGAACCTCTAGTCTTTGAAGACCAGCCAAAACCTCCCCCCCGCTGCGCAGATAAAGTTGCAAGCCGACTTTAAAAGTTCCGATTTTTCCACGAAAGCGCTTCGCCCAACTCAAAGCCTCTTCAGTCGTGTCCACATCCAACGCGAGAATGATCTGATCGGATTTCACTTCATCCATCTAATCGGGAATTCGGCCCGATGACAACCCGTGCCTACGCAAAGATCAACCTCGACCTACGTTTAGGTCCTCGTCGTCCCGACGGGTACCACCCCATCGACACCTTCTTTGTTCGGGTCAACGTGTTCGACACGTTACACGCGGATATCACGACCGATGGAAAATGCACTTTGTCCATTGACGGCGATAGCCGCCTTTCCGCTGGGGAGGATAACCTGATCATTCGTGCCGCCCGAGCGGTCCAGAAATATGCCCCAAAAGGCGCAGGCGTTGCACTGCGCCTCGACAAAAAGATTCCTCAAGGGGCCGGCCTCGGAGGTGGCAGTAGCGATGCCGCATCGACCCTCCTCCTTATGCGCAAACTATGGGGTACCCACCATTCCGAAGAAGATTTGGCCCTCCTGGGAGCAGAGTTAGGCAGTGATGTGCCCTTCTTTCTTCAACCTCACGCAGCCCGTGCGACAGGTCGGGGGGAGATCCTTCAGCCAGTCCCATTACGCGATCTCCCGTGGGCTCTTCTGATCCATCCTGGGTTTCCCTCCCCCACCGCCCAAGCTTACGCTGAATATGCTAAACGACCTGGACCTGGACAAGAAGGACCACCCCTTTTACTGATTCAGCGTGATAGATCAGAACTGACCCTTCGCCCCCGTAATGATTTGGAACGACCAGTCGAGGGTAAGTTTCTTTGGATTCGATCAGCGCGAGAATGGCTGGAAAAACAATCTGGAGTCATGACCGCTCGAATGAGCGGAAGCGGATCCACCGTTTTTGCGATTTGGAAATCGGAAAACGAAGCAAAGAAAATTGCGAGTGCTGCAAGGGAGTATTTTGGAGGCGAGGCTTGGCTTCAGGTCGCCCAGCTGATCTGCGGAAGTGAATGAAATTAACGAAGCTTGTGAGCAATGCGGGACTTGATTCGTGCCGAGCGGTTGCGATGAATTGCTTTCCCCTTGGCAGCCCGATCCAAGCGACGTTGAAGTTCTGGAAAGAGCTTAGCAGCTTCGTCTTTTTTTCCCGCCGTGATGAGGGCGATCAACTTTTTCTGAGCTGTACGGGCATGATCAAGAAGGAGCCGATTGACCGCCCGACGGCGCAAGGCACCCCGGGCTTGTTTTGCAGCAGAAGCAGTATTCGCCATAAGGAAAAATATTGCCCGAAACCACTCCCCCACGTCAATCCATGAACTTGCTCCGCTTTGGACTTGCCCTTCTTCTTTGGCCAGGACTGGTCGCTACCCTGCTTTTCTTCGGAAAACTGTTCAGAAACATTACCCAGACACCAGGCTTTCCTTGGGCTGGTGTCCTCGTTTTTGCCGTGGGCTTCATTCTCGCCTGTGTTGCATTTTTCGCCCTCCCCAGACCCCGTGGCATTTATGTCTTAGGACACGAACTCACTCACGCACTCGCCGTATGGATGAGCGGCGGCAAAGTCCACTCCCTCCAAGCGAGTTCCAAGGGAGGGAAAGTACTTTCCGATCGTGTCTCCCCGTGGATCAGTCTGGCTCCCTATATTTTTCCTTTTTACCCAATGATTGCGGGAATTCTTTGGCTTGCAGGAACTCGTGTTTGGCCTGAATTACAACAGTTTCCCCTTCCGCTCTTGGGACTTTGGGGAGCCATTTGGGGGTACCACTACGCCTTCACGTTCGACCTTTTCCCGACTCGACAACCCGACTTCCTGATCTATGGCAGAATTTTCTCCCTAACCTTAATTCTCATAGGAAATGCTCTCCTCATTGGAGGGCTACTCTGGTCGACTTTTCGACCCTCCCCTTTCGCTGAAACCCTGCTGCATTTAGGAAGCGATTGGGCATGGACTTACACTTCCATTGCCCACTGGATCACAGGCCTACTCTTGCGTTACCTCCCTCATTCCGCCTAGAACATCATCCCTGTGAATGCCTTAGAAATGACTACCCAGAGCCCGAACTCCTAATGTCTTCTTTACGATCTGAACTGGAGACTCGCATTCAGGGATGGGCAAAAACTCATTTCCCACAAATTGGACCAGGCCCTTGGGTGCGACCTTGCTCCGACCCTCGCCATGGGCACTTTCAAACTCACCTGCCCATGGTGGCCGCTAAGCAGACTGGAGCCAATCCTCGCGAGCTTGCTTCCCGACTTGCTCAGGAGTGCATGGCACCATCGGATTGGGCCACTCCGGAAGTCGCTGGAAGCGGCTTTGTAAACTATCGCGCTAACCCCACTGCGGTCGCAAAGGCGGTCACAAATCTCCGTCAAGATCCAGCCTTTGGCATTGTGCAGACACCCCATGCCGAAACTATCGTTGTGGATTTCAGCTCACCCAACATCGCCAAGGCTATGCACGTGGGACACATTCGCTCCACCTTGCTTGGGGATTCGCTTTCCCGACTCCTAGCCCGTTGTGGCCATAAGGTCATTCGGATCAATCACCTTGGGGATTGGGGCACACAGTTTGGAAAACTTCTTCTCGCCTACCGTGAAGCAGGACGCCCCCCCCTCGATCCGAACCGTTCGATTCAGCAGCTTGAAGAATTTTATAAAAAGGGAAATGAACAGGCGGAATCAGATCCAAAAAAGATGGATGAAGCCAGGGCCGAACTTGCCGCCCTCCAAGCTGGGGAATCTGAAAGATTGAAAGATTGGAAACATTTTTGCCAACGTTCAGCCGACCATTTTCACGAGATTTATCGCCGTCTAGGTGTCACCTTTGATATGGAAAAAGGAGAAAGCGTCTACCACGACGAACTCCCTGGACTAGTGGAAGAGCTATTACACCTCAAAATTGCTGAAATCAGTCAAGGGGCTGTTGTTGTTCAGAATCTAAATATCTCCGAAGAACCCTTTTTAATCAGAAAATCAGACGGCGCATTTCTCTATGGTACTACTGATCTTGCCGCTCTCCGCTCCCGCACTAGGGACCTTCATGCGAACCGAATCATTTATGTGACCGATGGAAGGCAACAGTTACATTTCCGCTGGCTCTTCGACACCGCCCAAAAATGGAATCAACATGTTGCGCTGGAGCATGTCTGGTTCGGCACCATCCTTGGTCCAGATCGGAAGCCCCTCAAAAGCCGGGATGGAACCCCCATCAAGCTGGTCGATCTTCTGGATGAAGCAAAGGAGCGAGCGAAAAAGATCCTTCAGGAAAAACGCCCGGACTTATCCGGCGAGGCTCTTGATGCAAAAGCTGAACTTCTAGGAATTTCCAGTTTAAAGTATGCCGACCAAATGCCAGGCAGAAACCTCGACTACGTGTTTACTTGGGAGAAACTCCTCGCATTCGATGGAAACACAGCCCCCTATATTCTTAATGCCTACGTTCGCTCCCGCTCTATTCTTCGAAAAGCAGGCATCCCAGCCTCTCCAGATCATCCCATACTCCTTGAAGAACAAGCAGAAGAAGAACTTTCACGCCAACTTCTTCGTTTTGGAGATGTCGTTGATTTAGCCACTTCCGATCGAAGACCTCACCATCTTTGTGGCTATCTCTTTGAAACGGCTGCGATGTTTCATCGGTTTTTCGAAGCGTGTCCTGTCTTACAAGCTGGCTCCCCTGCCCTTCAGAAATCTCGCCTTACCCTCGTCGGACTTACTGGGGACATTCTTCGAGAAGGCCTTGGACTATTGGGAATTCCTACCCTCGAGGAAATGTAAACTACACCCAAGGCCTTCTGGCCTAACTCAGGATCCTCTCCGCATCTCCCCAAAGATTTTCAAGTCGGTAGAAGTTTCTGCGAGCTGAGTGCATGACATGAACCAGGACATCTCCGTAGTCCAAGATCATCCACTGACTGGCCGCTTGACCTGAGGCGCGGAACACCTTTCTTCCAGCTTCCACAGCACCACGTTCAATCTCTCCAGCAATCGCTTTGAGTTGGGGTTCGTTCTCAGCAGACACGATGACAAAGAAATCAGCAGGACCACCCACCTTACGTAAATCCAACACAATAGGATCTTGAGCCTTCTTATTGCAGGCAAGTTCACGACAAAGCTTAGCCAGCTCTAATCCTTCTAGATTCATCGGTAGGATCGACTTTCTTGAACAAGCTTCTCAATCTGCGGAAGAACCATTCCGCGAATCGAAAGACCTTGTTTCAATCGATGACGAATCTGGGTCGACGAAAGATCAAACCGGGCCGGAATTAAACTCATTTTAATTCCTTTTCGACTTTTCGGTAGGATCGGCCTAGGAAATACAAGAAAGTGAACCCATCGGGCAAGTTTTTTGAATTCCTTCCATTGGGGCAAAACTTTCCACTGATCTGAACCCATAATCCAGAATAGTTTGGCATTGGGGCTCTTTTCGCGCCAGTGCGAGGCCGTGTCTACAGAGTAGGATGCCCCTGCACGTTCGACTTCCAAAGATGAAACTTTTGCCCACCTCTCCCCTGCCAAACCCTTCTTTAGCCAGCGCAACCGCTCTAGGGCAGATGCGATTGGCCGGTTGTTCTTTAATGGAGACTGGGCACACGGCAGACAGACAACCTCATCTAAACGGAATTTTTCCATAGCCGTTCGAGCTATCAGAAAGTGCCCAAGATGAAAGGGATCGAAACTCCCACCGAAGAGGCCAATTCTGCGACTCAGAAAATACTCCGATCCACCTGAATCTTGTCGTTTGGCTTAAGCCGAATATCACGTCCTTGATCAGCTTGAATCTCCTTCGCGTTGAATTCCTGAGTCACCCCCCCTTGTGTTAAACGGACGCGCCTGCGGTTTGCGAAATCGGTAAAACCACCGCAAGCCGCTACCGCTCCAAGTGCAGTCAGATCCTTCGTGTAGGGAACTCGCTGAGGCATTCGAACCTCTCCTGTTACGTCGACAAAACGCTGCTCCTTGAGATCCACAGTAACATTCGGATTAGTAAAGATCTCTTCCTTTAGATAAGTGGATTCGATCAGCTTTTTTAACTCCACAGTTGTTGTGTTAGCTGCCATTAAGCTACCGATATGAGGCATGGAGATTTTTCCACTCTCATCGATTTTTACCTCGAAGATTCCTTGGTCCTGGGTTGGCACCCCAGTCAAACGAATGATCAAGGTATCTCCCCCTCGAAGTAGATCACTTGTATCAATGGTTGGAGAGGGGGCGGGGACCCCCTGTTGACCAGCCATAGGACCGGCCGGGGGAACCGGAGCAGGAGGCACAGATCCATTACCCAAAACAACCAGATTTGTATTCAGTATCGATTCAGATGTCGTTCCGACATTGATCGACTGTGAAAAAACACGTTGGAACCCAACTAGTAACAGGACCACAGTAAGAAATGAGCGAAACAGAGACATTAAAATCGATCCCCCCCCTGCGGAGGGCGGACAAAGGTTACCTTGGGAGAAAATTCAGCGGTTGGCATAGTTTCCTCGGAAACTTCATGAGTTGAGCTGACAACATGATCTTCTGGAACTTCAGGAGCGGGTGAAACTGTGGCTCGCTGGGAAGATCCGGCTCTGGGTGTTCGTTTTTTGTAACCGTACTGGGTCGAATAGCCAGCGTAGTAGTAGTAGTTATCGTCTGTCTTGATGTTCACGTTATTGAGAATGACACCAAACAGCTTGCCACCCACAT
>Ga0209085_1000400_pt1 | contig 32057 bp, 32 predicted proteins | sample C_131016_EF_Meta_FD_187310 | JGI IMG/M metagenome (GOLD analysis project Ga0209085, IMG submission 187310) | Freshwater microbial communities from Lake Croche, Canada to study carbon cycling - C_131016_EF_MetaG (SPAdes) (version 2) | ecosystem: Environmental > Aquatic > Freshwater > Lake...
GATAGAAGCATCAAGGAGAGTATCTTTGATTTGTTCATCTAGTTCTATTTTTAAACGTGCCACAATAGGATTCTAAAATTTCGTCTTACTTCAGTTTAAATGGTATTTCTTTAGATTGCAAGTCCCTAAGTGAATATCTTGCTGAACTTCCTGAAGTTAAGTCAGTAAATCCAATTCCATTGGATCTCAATTGGGGTAATTCTTTACAATGTATTTTTTTTATACTAATTGGCTATACAGCTGCCAGTGTTTTTGTGATTATGTTTAGTGATATGGTCGTTAAAGAGCAAAAGAGCCGTCACCAAGCTGATGAACTAGCACAACAAGTTGAATCTCTCGCTGCAATTTTGGAACGCACCAGAATTGCCCGTGAAATTCACGACTCTTTAGGACATACGCTCACTGATTTGGATATGCAACTTTCAGTGGCTCAAGAGTTACGCTTTCACAATTTAGAGGAAACTTTTAAGGCTATCGATATCGCTAAGGTACTTGCTCACCAATGTATTATCGATGTTAGCCATGCACTTGAGCGAATGCGTCAATCAGATTTTGATCTCAATCAGTCTTTGACAGCATTAATAGGACAAATATTTTATAACTCTTCTCTAAAGATTCGCGCTGAAATTAATTTTCCCGATATTTCTGTACATAAAAGCTATCAGATCTACTGCATTGCCAAAGAGAGCATGATTAACGTGCAAAAACATGCTCGCGCTTCTGAGATTAACTTTCAGGGAGGAGCAACATCTGAGGGACTAGTTCTAAATATCAAAGATAATGGCATTGGCTTTAATCCAGAGAAACAGCAAGGGGGCTTTGGTCTTCAGGGTATGATCGAGCGAGTGCAACTATTAGGTGGTCAATTCAAATTGACTACGGCATTAGGACAAGGCACTCAAATTGAGGTTATACTGCCATTATGACTCGTCTGTTACTTGTTGATGATCAAGATATCTTTCGTCAGGGATTAGCGGCCTTGCTATCGATAGAGACTGATTTAGAAGTAGTGGGACAAGCTAAAAATGGACATGAGGCGATTGCTCTAACTAAAACATTACAACCTGATGTTATTCTGATGGATGTGCGAATGCCTATTTGTGATGGCGTACAAGCAACTCGCGAAATACATAATCATTATCCATGGGTTCGGATTCTTGTTCTCACTACCTTTGATGATGACGAATACATCTTACAATCTTTACAACTCGGTGCTTTGGGGTATCTGCTCAAACGGACACCAATTAAAGACATTGCTGTTGCTATTCGTTCAGTCGCTCAAGGCTATATTCATTTGGGACCTACAATTGGACCTAAAGTGTTTGCCCAACTTAAAACAACTACTCGTTCACCCCATCCTTTGCAAGATTCCTTAAGCAAACGAGAAATAATTATACTAAAAATGATAGGTCAAGGTAAAAACAATGCCGAAATTTCTCAAGAGTTATACTTAAGTGAGGGAACTGTAAAAAACTACGTGACCCAAATTTTAAACAAACTAGAGATGCGCGATCGGACAAAAGCTGCTCTTTGGGCACAGCAAAACTTACTTTAATCCAGAAAAAAGGTAGTTAGAAAGGATTTTAGGAAAGAACAGCCCAGTTAAAATATAGATAAGCCTCCTGAAGCATTTTCCCTGCTTGAGAGGGCTAAAATCCTCTCGATCAGCCCTAACCCCTAACATCTAACCCCTACTAAAACGCATTTAAAACGGGTTTTAGCTTATTTAGCTTTACTCTAGAATAGAATTTTACTGATAATACGTACCATAGCTACTAAGCTAACTTGTTGGAAAACGGCAAATATTTTGTACTAATTCAGTTAAAAAAGTTGAAAATCTGTATATTTGATACCTATTTTAAAAATTTATCTTAAGTATTATTGATCAAAGAAGATATGAGGTACAGAGTATGAGTGGAAATGAGTCAAGAGTTCAAGCAGTCTATCAGATCACCAATCGAGAAGCATTACCAACTAAAACACCCAAACGATTGGAGGAGATGTGGGCTTCGGATGTTTTTACTCTCGGCAAGATGCAAGAAAGTCTACCGAAAAATATTTTCAGATCTCTGAAAAAGACCGTCCAAACTGGAGAAAAACTCGATGTATCTATAGCTGATGTTGTCGCAGTAGCCATGAAAGACTGGGCTATTTCCAAAGGGGCTCTCTACTACGCTCATGTATTTTATCCTTTAACTAATGCTACAGCTGAAAAACACGATGGTTTTGTCTCTATACAAAGTGATGGAACAGCGATCTCAGAATTTGCTGGCAAAGTTCTCGTACAGGGTGAACCTGATGGTTCCTCCTTCCCTAATGGAGGTATTCGCTCCACTTTTGAAGCGAGAGGCTATACAGCTTGGGATGTGACCAGTCCAGCCTATATCATGGATACAGACAATGGAGCCACTTTATGTATTCCTACTGTATTTGTTTCCTGGACAGGAGAAGCCCTCGATAAAAAAACACCTCTTTTACGTTCCAATGCAGCCATGAACAAGGCCGCAACTAAAGTTCTTAAACTTTTAGGAGAAACAGAAGTAGCTACTGTTAATTCAAGTTGCGGCGCAGAACAAGAATACTTTTTAATAGATGCTAATTTTGCCGTTAGCCGTCCAGATATATTACTGGCGGGTAGAACACTTTTTGGTAAACCCTCACCTAAAGGTCAACAATTTGATGATCATTATTTTGGAGCAATTCCAGAACGGGTTCAAGTCTTCATGCAGGACGTAGAAGAAAGACTCTACAGACTGGGTATTCCTGCCAAAACCAGACATAATGAGGTAGCGCCCAATCAGTTTGAAATAGCCCCATTTTTTGAAGCAGCCAACGTAGCAACAGACCATCAACAATTACTGATGACTATTCTACGCAACACAGCTAAAAGACATGGTTTTGTCTGTCTACTACATGAAAAACCTTTTGCAGGAATTAATGGTTCAGGTAAGCACGTTAACTGGTCGGTTGGCAATGCTACACAAGGTAACTTATTAGATCCAGGGGATACACCCCACTCTAATATTCAATTTTTAGTCTTTTGCGCTGCAGTTATTCGAGGCGTTCATAAGTATGGTTCACTGTTACGCGCAGTAGTAGCAACCGCCAGTAATGATCACCGTTTAGGCGCAAATGAAGCTCCTCCTGCTATTATATCAGTGTACTTAGGAACACAATTAGAAGATGTCTTTGAGCAAATTAGCAAGGGGGAAGTCACGGGATCGAAAGCTAAAGGAATTATGAATTTAGGGGTAGATACATTACCTCTTTTCCCCAAAGATCCAGGCGATCGCAACCGTACCTCACCTTTTGCTTTTACAGGAAACCGCTTTGAATTTCGCGCTGTAGGTTCTGGTCAGTCAGTCGCAGGTCCACTGGTGGCTATGAATACTATTTTAGCTGAGTCTCTTAACTGGATTGCTGCTGAGTTAGAAGCTGAGTTAGCCAAGGGAATTGAACTCAATACCGTTATTCAAGCTCTACTGAAAAAGATTATTAATGAGCATGGCGCTGTTGTTTTTAATGGTAATGGCTATTCCGAAGAATGGCATAAAATGGCAGTCGAGGAACGGGGTCTAAGTAACCTACGCACCACAGCCGATGCTTTACCTGTTTTACAAGAAGACTACATTGTCGAACTGTTTGAAAAAATGGGAGTTCTTTCTCCTGTTGAGTTAACCAGTCGTTATGATACCTATACAGAGCAGTATATTCTCTCTATAGAAGTGGAAGCTAAACTAGTGGTGAGTATGGCTAAAACCAGTATTTACCCAGCCGCAGTCAGATATTTAGCTGAGTTGACTAAGACTATCGACAGTCTCAAGACAGTAGGTATTGAGTTTGAAAAAGAAACAGCCGAAAAAATAGCTGGACTGGCACAGTCAATGCTGAAAACAGTCAACAAATTAAGCGAATCTCTCAAAAAACATGATTTTGCTACCTCTGTCGAACATATGCAGTACTGTGCAAAAACTATCCGTCCTTTGATGGATGATGTTCGGACCTATGCCGATGCTTTAGAGGGTGAAATAGCCGACGATCTCTGGCCTCTACCAACTTATCAGGAAATGCTGTTTATTAAGTAGTCGAGAATAAATGAAGGGGACGCAAATCTTGCGCCCCTAACTGAATAAGTTGGATAACTCTAGGCTGATGATTTGAATAGGTCTTATAGCGGTTGTAGCGGTTGTAGAAAAGGCTACAGGGGAGAACAGCAGTAAATTTAACGTTTTTTAAAAAGCTAAGAGGCTATTAAGTTGCCTACTCTAAAAAACCTCCAGACCTAAAAAAAACTTATCCTTATTGCTCAATATTTCTTAAAAGAAAAAAACATTGATTGAATTTCGCCTCATGTCATCCTTACACCAATTTGAGACCAGATAAACTACAAAACCAGGGGGCGGGGCAGCGAGAGAGCTCGGGTTTTAGTTTTTAAGTTGTGGCTTAATAGATTTACATTTGCTGTAAATGCTTGCGAGAGAATATACTGGAATTTTAGTAACATATAAATCGTACTAAGCGTTAAATCAACAATGGAAACCAAACATTTAGGCAAAACTGCTGTCTCACTTAGCGCAATTGGTCTTGGAGGAATGCCTCTTTCTCTCACGGGCAGACCTAAAGAACCAGATGCCATCGCAGTTGTTCATCGCGCGTTAGCGCTAGGTATCACTTTGCTAGATACAGCAGATGCCTACTGTCAGGACGAGACAGATAAACATCACAACGAGCGACTCTTGCACAAAGCTCTACAGCAATATCAAAAGGATATTAGTCAGGTGATTATCGCCACCAAAGGCGGATTGATGCGTCCCAATGGCTCTTGGACTCGTAACGGCAATCCAGATTACCTGCGCCAAACGATTCGCTCAAGTTTTGCTGCATTAGGAGGTAATAAACCTATCGATATCTGGCAGTATCATGCACCAGATCCAAACTATTCAATTAAAGCCTCACTGACTCCAGTGCGTGAAGCGGTCGAAGCAGGACTTATTCGTTATGTGGGAGTCTCTAATTTTTCTGTCGAACAAATCCAGAAAGCACGAGATGTCGTTGAAATTGTTTCTGTACAAAATCAATATAATCTGTGGCATCGGCAACCGGAACAAGATGGCGTTTTAGAGTACTGTGAGCAAGAAGGTCTGACCTTTTTTCCCTGGAGTCCACTAGGGGGTAGTCGTCGAGTGAAGAACTTGCCTGAAATCAAACCACTCGCTCAACTCGCCCAAGAGAAAGAGATCTCGGTATATTGCTTAGTGCTAGCGTGGTTACGAGCAAAATCTCCCTGTATAGTGCCAATTCCAGGTGCGAGCAAAATCGAGAGTATTGAAGATTCGATTAAAGCAGTTGAAGTCAATTTATCGAAGACTGAAGTTGAACAAATTGACAAGACAATATAATTGCACTTTTAGAGAGTCATAAAAAAGAGAACCCTAACCCATAAGAAAAAACTAGCTTATTAAGGGGGGTTAGGGGGGAACTACTTACTATTTATAGAGTTCAGTAGCTAAACGGAAAGCTAAAATTCCAGGTATTAGAGCGATTACTAGAGCGGTTAGAACTTGTGTTTCTGTGATAGGCATGAGTTAATAACTCCTTAATTAAAGTGCTGAATCTACTTTGTAGCATGATGGCTCATTAGGCTAGTCCCTTGTTACAAGTTGAAACAATTTTCAAAGTTCAGGGAATTGACACTGTAACTGGAGATTGCCAAAATCTCTTATTTTGTACTAAAGTATGAACTTGCCAAGCAGAATTAGTCTCAGGATAATCACTGCGATAATGACCACCTCTACTTTCAGTACGAAACCCAGCAGATTGGAGAATGAGAAAGGCAACATCTAAAAGATTCAGCATTTCTGTAGCCATTTTTAATTGTTTCTCGGCTTGTTCTTCCCTAAGGGTAACTTCGTTAACGGGTAATTGGATAATTTTATCAGGCGTTAAATTGAGCAGAAATTGACCTATCTCTAAACTGTAAAATTGCTCTCTCCAGCCTGACACCTGTTCTAAAGCTGCTTGTAAATCATTTCCCTGACGACTAATGCCAGCATTCTGCCACATTAAGGCAGGTAGATCTCTTCTGAGTTGATTTATTATCCCTATTTCCTTGTCCCAATTGTCTGTTTGAACTGAAATAGTCAAAGTTTTTTCCTCTTCTTCTGTAATATTAGGCTCAATTACCATGTCCGAGAATTGTTGAGCAAACACCAAACATTCTAATAAAGAATTACTAGCTAGCCGATTAGCTCCGTGAATTCCAGTACTAGCAACTTCCCCAAGGGCATAGAGTCGGGGAATTGAAGTAGAATTATCCAAATTAACTGCTATACCACCCATCCAATAATGCACAGCAGGAGAGACAGGAATAGGTTCTTGTAAAACATCAATGCCCCACTTACGGCATTTTTCCATAATATTCGGGAAACGATGACGCACTTTCTCAGGTGCAATAGGTCTTAGATCTAAATAGACAGATTCATTGTGTTTAGTAGCATGAGAGAAAATAGCTCGACTGACCACATCTCTAGGTGCTAATTCTCCACTTGCATGATAATCAAAAACAAAACGCTTACCCTGCCCATCTATAAGGTGTCCTCCTTCCCCTCTGACAGCTTCACTAATGAGAAAATTAGGCACCCCAGGCTTATTTAAAACAGTAGGATGAAATTGGACAAATTCGAGATCTCTTAAAATTGCCCCCGCACGCCAAGCTATTGCCGCTCCATCTCCTGTACTAACCAGTGGATTGGTTGTTTTTTCAAAAACTTGACCACAACCTCCTGTGGCTAAAATTACTGCCTGGGCCTTGAGCCAACTAATTTCAGTTTGATAGAGAAGACTAACTCCTTGACAGTGCCCTGTATCAGGGTTCAACCATAAATCTAAAGCTGTAGCTTGTTCATAGACATAAATATTAGGACGTTCTAGAACTCTGGCCGTCAAAACTTCTATAATTGCTTGTCCTGTCGTATCCTGTGAATGGAGAATGCGAGGACGAGAATGAGCCGCTTCTAGCGTCATCGCTAGTTCTTGATCTTGGCGATCAAAAGGAACACCCATCCGCACCAGAGACTCTATACATCTGGTCGCATTTTCCACTAGGAACTTAACTGACTCTGGTTCACAAATGCCCTGCCCCGCTTTGATGGTGTCTTCACCATGTAGAGTAGGAGAATCAGTCAAGGCCATAGGTGCGGCAATTCCTCCCTGTGCCCAGTCACTTGAACTAGAATTGAGCTTCTCTTTACTGATTAAGCCTATTTCATAATGAGAAGGTAAACAGAGCGCAGCATATAGTCCAGCCGCACCTGAACCCACTATCAGTACATCAAAAAACCTCGGAAGATGTTTTTTAGCATCTTCTTTTGGTCTCGGTGTGGGTGTAGGGTGTAAAGATTTTTTAGAATATGTCATTTTAAAGAATTAATTCAACACTTTAATGGTCTTAGAATCAATCTCAATCCAGCCCAGATCTTTGAGACGATGCACTAAATTAGATATAGTTACTCCCATCTTCTCGGCTATTTGATAGAGATCTTTCCAACGGGTTAGATCCTTTCCATAACTTACTTCAAGTAGGCGGAATGTAGGCATTAATAGACAACTGGCAAAATATTGTGCCTGCCATTCTATTCCAGAAAAATTCATCTCCCCCCTACAGAGCAAAGGTTCTATTTTTAGCTGTTGTGTTGGTGAATGCTCTTTTAAAAAGTTATCCACTGCCTCACTATCAATATGTAGCACCCAATGTCCAATCTCATGGGCTAATGTTGAATCATTAAACCCTCCTTTTAACTCTAAAATCTTCTCGTTGATTTCTATCAGATGTTCTAAGGGGAGTATTCTAGCAGCAATTACCCCATTTTCATCCTCAGGTATCCTATCCCAAACCACATCTAGTCCTAAAAATTCGGCTACTTGACTTGTATCTAATGGCCATTTAACTTTGTGGTAGGTTTTCTGTTCATAGAGCGCGAGAATTTCCTTCGCTCTGCTTTCTATTTCTTGCTTGGAAATAAAACGAAAGGGTTTGAAAATCTGCAACATGAACACTCCTATTATTCGCCTATCTCTGCTTGTTTAAAGATCTCTTCAGCAAATTTAGGGTTCTCCTGCATTCTCCTGAATAATGTTGGCATTGACTTATAATATTGTCGCAAAAACTCTTCATCTTTTTGCGGTATCCGTCCTGCTAAAAAAATCAGTTCTTCTGCTGCTAACCCCAGTTCTTTTGCTAAAGAACGTATGACCTCTTCTTTGGGCGGATAGTCTGCTCGATTATTTTCTAGTTTAGACAAGTAGGTAAAGTCTAATTTGAGCAGCCCTGCTAACTCTCTTTGACTATATCCTTTGTCTTTCCTTGCCTGTCTGATTAAGTGGCCAAAGTTTTGTTCCATATATATACCTTTTTTAATTATCTTCCTTTTTTTATTGTAACTCTCTTGACGAAAAAATCAACCAAGGTTAAGATCAGCTAAAACGCATCGATGATGCGTTTTAGCTGGGGGTGGGGCGTGGACGTAGCCGCCCATAGGGTGTGGGGAGGAGTATGTCAATAACTAGAAATCGGATTGCTAAAGTCCAAAAATCGTAGATTATGGTATAGTATGCCGTAATTTACTGTAACTTCTTCTTATGTCAGTTTTAAGCAGAATAGTTAACAAGTACAAATTTGTAATTCCACTTCTTCTAATTACTTCAGGCAATATATTTCCCGTTGTAGCCTACCCTCTCACTGACCTAGGGTCAGAACAATCAGAAAAACAATTATTATCTCAGCGTCTCACACCCATCTCGCCTAGAACTCCTGCACCCTTTCCAGAAATCCCCAAACCCACAGAAACGCCTCAACTCGAAACGCCACCCAAACCTTCACCATCTCCTCCTACTGAAGAAAAATCAGACAAGATTCAGATTGCCGGATTTCGCTTTGTTGGGAATACCGCCTTCACAGAGGAAGAATTAGAGAAAGTTGTGGCAGGCTTTATCGGTAAAAAGATGACTTTTAGTGAACTGCTAGAAATAGAGCAGATAATTACTGATTATTATGTCAAGGCAGGTTATATCAATTCTGGAGCAGTTATAGAAGCCGGTCAAACCCTCTCTTTAGAGAAAGCAGTAGTTACAATCACTATTGTTGAAGGTGGTCTAGAGGGGATTAAAGTTATAGGAACACAACATCTTAACCCTGACTATATCAGTAGTCGCCTAGCCATTGCCACCGCAAAGCCCTTAAATCAAAATCGCTTACTGGAAGCTTTACAACTTTTACAACTAGATCCCCTGATTGAAAGTATTTCCGCACAATTATCAGCAGGAGTCCGTCCCGATTTAGACTTATTAACAGTTAAAGTGACTGAAGCTAAACCCTTGAGCCTCAGTCTATTATCAGATAATGGGCGTAATTCCAGTGTTGGCAGTTTTCGCAGAGGACTTCAACTCAGAGACAGTAATTTAGTAGGTTTAGCTGAGGGGGAGACAGCCAAGCTAAAAAGCTAATGCAGTAAGGGTTGCAGCTCTTTTACCTTTCTGATAATTCTTCAATTTTTGTGGAGATAATGACATTAATAGTACTCGCTTCGCGAGAACAACACTTTCAACGCTAAAAAACTCCAAGGATTTAGTCCAATCTCTACCATTTAACCCTATATAAAAACGACTGTGTCTTCTTGTAGAGCGTCCTTTTTCTGTGGTTCTACCTATATAATTACTTACTCCTTGTTTTTGAATTGTATTACCTTGAAAAGTTGCTACCCTTCGGGCGGCTACGCCCACTACATAAGCAAATGTAATTAAAATAAGTAATACTATTAATCTTTCTCCTGTGAGACCTGTTGATTCCAAATTGTAACCACCTGTCTTGGAATCTTTGTAGTTTTTTGCGTCTACTGTCAAATAGTATGGGTAAAGGAAACTTAGTAGCTAAGGTTTCTAAGCTTACCCATTTATGAATTTGTAGCAAATCAATTAGGATTTTAAAAATCAAGAATTCTGTATCTCTGCCGTAGGCAGTCGGATTGAGATTCAATTCGAGATGAGAATGATAGAATGGTAGCATATTTTTATACTTATTGAACTAGATAGGTCATTAAAACGAACTAAAACCTATCTTTTTTTTGCTTGCATCATTATAATCCTTATTGGACAACACTTCTAGCCTGCTTGTCGCCCCTTCAGCCCCACCTCCTAATATTTAGCTTAGTGCTGCCGGTTAAGAGTTATTCATCCTTGTGTCCTGCTTTACATTGTTCTATTTTTTGTTCTATATATCTTTTTTAATTATCTTTCTTTTTTTATTCTAAACCACTTGACGAAAAAATCAACCAAGGTTAAGATAGATCTAGTTGATGAAAAAATCAACTATGGGTTTAAGAGGGTCATCACATATGACGAAAGTTACTCCTTCCGAAGGAAAAGAGCAAATAATAGCTGCTTTTGAGCAACTATTGCAAGATCACAAAAAAGCTGGCCCAACGGTTCTTACTAAAGAAAAGGAAGCTCAAAAAGAGAAAAATAGAGAAATCGTAGAAGATGCAGTCATTTATACTATAAATTACATAATTCAAAACTTAGCCATGCGCGCCTTTCCCGTAGCACAAAACAGCTAAATAATAATCTCAAGAGTAAAAACGATGAGCCCAACCGACTCAAAAATAAATAGTAAAAAGACTCGGACTATAAATCAAACCCTCCAAAATCTAGAGCAATTACAAATAGTTTTTGGTAGTGCAGTCAGTAATTTTTCAGAACAGTTAATTAAAGAAGCTACCACTCTCAAAGAATTAGATAAAGAAGTAGAAGGAGAAAAACGGAACTATGAATTGATTATTCAATCCTTAGAAGTAACTATTAATAACCAACAAAGGCACATAGAACAACTTTCACAACAATTAGCTGTAGCACTGAAACAAGTTCAATACCTAGCAGTTAAAGCCATTGAAGGCAACTCCAACCGAAATTCTTATGATGCCATTAAAGAAATAGCCTTGGAGCAAGCTAAAAATTAAATGAAAGGAAAATAGAACAAAAATCATCCTTCTGAGAGTTTCGCATATACTGAAAGAAAAGGAACTTATTAAAAAAAGACTCAATGGAGAAAATATGCGTGCAGTGTTGATGGCTGGAGGATCAGGAACTCGCTTAAGACCTTTGACCTGTGATTTACCCAAGCCAATGGTGCCCATTTTAAATAAGCCCATAGCTGAACATATTATCAACCTTTTAAAGAAACATCAGATCACAGAGATAATTGTCACTCTATATTATTTACCTGATTCTATCAAAGACTACTTTCAAGAAGGGGAGGAACTAGGCGTGAAACTAAAATATTCAATCGAAGAAGACCAACCCCTTGGGACAGCAGGCTGTGTTAAAAACATAGCTGACTTATTAGATGATACTTTTGTAGTAATCAGTGGCGATAGTATTACTGACTTCGATATTTCAGCCGCTATAGCCTTTCATCGAGAAAAAAAGTCAAAAGCAACCCTCATTTTATCTCGCGTTTCTCATCCTATGGATTTTGGGGTGGTTATTACAGATTCAGAAGACAGAATAAAACGCTTCTTAGAAAAGCCTTCTACTAGCGAAATTTTCTCAGATACCGTCAATACCGGAACTTATATACTAGAACCAGAAGTATTGGAATATCTCCCTTCCCATCAAGAATCTGACTTCAGTAATGATCTGTTCCCAATGCTACTAGAAAGAGGAGAACCAATCTATGGTTATGTAGCAGAAGGCTATTGGAACGATGTTGGACATTTAGACTCCTATAAAGACACGCAATATGATGCTCTGCAAAATAAAGTGAAACTAGAGTGGGGAGACTATACTGAGAGAAGACCAGGCATCTGGGTGGGTCAGAGCACATATATAGACCCATCTGCTAAACTACATCCACCAATACTAATAGGGAGTAACTGTCGAATTGGGTCATACGTCACCCTAGAAGCAGGAACCGTCATAGGAGATCATGTAACCATAGGCTCTCATGCCGATCTTAGACAGTCCATAATATGGAATGGAGTCAGCATCGGCGAAGAAGCATATTTAGCAGCTTGTATAGTAGCGAGAGGAACTCGCATTGAAAGAAGAGTAGAAGTCTTAGAAGGAGTAGTAGTAGGACCACTATGTGTAGTGGGAGAAGAAGCCAAGATAAGTGGAGGGATCAAGATCTGGCCTGGCAAAAGAATTGAAGCAGGAGCAACTCTTAATATCAACTTAATCTGGGGAAATACTGCCCGCAAAAGCCTCTTTGGCGATCGCGGTGTCTCAGGAATAGCCAACATAGACATTACCCCAGAATTTGCCGTAAAATTAGGAGCCTCCTATGGTTCAACCTTTAAACCAGGTTCTCATGTCGTAGTTTCTAGGGATCAACGCACAGTCTCCCGCATGGTCACCCGTTCGATGGTTTCAGGTCTGATGTCAGTCGGTGTTCATATCCAAAACCTAGAGTCAACCGCGATACCTATTTCGCGCACCATGACTCCAAGACTAGATGTAGTTGGAGGACTCCATGTCAGAGTTCACCCAGAACGTCCCGATGACATTTTGATAGAATTTTTTGACCAAAATGGCATTAATATCTCTAAGTCCAAACAAAAAAAGATAGAAGGAGCTTACTTTAAAGAAGATATCAGAAGAGTTAGAGTACAAGATATTGGCACCGTCTCCTATCCCTCACAAGTAACAGAAAGATATAGAGAGAGTTTTCAGACGCAACTTAATGTAGAGGCAGTTCGCAACAGTGGCTCCAAAATCGTTATAGACTACGCTTATAGCGTTTCAGGAGCAGTTTTACCCGAACTCTTAGCTAAATTTGGCTGTGATGCTGTAGTTCTCAATGCTAGTCTGCGTCCTATCCCTATTTCCAATGGCGAGAGAGAAACTCTTTTAGCCCAACTTGGACAGGTCATAGAAGCACTTAAAGCTAACCTAGGCGTTCAAGTTTCCGCTAATGGAGAGCAGTTCATCCTCGTCGATGAGGTAGGACAACCAATCAGGGGACAACAACTGACCACCTTAATGGTCGATATGGTATTAACCGCAGAACCACGACATACAGTTGTAGTTCCTGTTCATGCCTCTAGTGCAGTAGAACAAATTGCCCATCGCCATGATGGTCAGGTCTATCGTACTAAAGCCAACCCTGGTGCCTTAATGGAAGCTGCCCATTCTATCCCCAATGTGGTTCTTGGTGGGAGTAGTGAAACAGGTTTTATCTTCCCTAAACTCCACCCTGGATTTGATGCCATGTTTAGTATAGCTAAACTATTGGAAATGCTGACTATACAAGAACGTTCACTCGTTCAAGTCAGATCAGAACTGCCACTTGTCCATTATCGTCATACGCAACTAAACTGTCCAAGTAAAGATAAAGGTGCTCTCATGCGTCATCTCATTGAAATAAACCCACCCGAAAATATAGAACTAAAAGATGGAGTCAAGATAATTAACCCCCATAATGATAACTGGGTTCTTTTACTCCCTGATGCACAACATCCCCTAGTCCATCTCTATGTCAATAGTGAAGATAGAGAATGGGTGGAACAGTCCCTGAAAACTTATCGACAAAATATTTACACATTCATCCAAAAAACACAAGGTATTTTTTAAGAGAGGAAAAACAAAATGAATAACTTTATTTTGCTAGCTAAAATCGTTCGGGCCCCTGAACTCCGCTACACACAAGATAATCAAACACCAGTTACAGAAATGCTCGTTGAATTTCAAGGACTTCGACCAGAAGATAATTACACCCTTAAAGTTACAGGTTGGAATAATTTAGCTACTGAAATCAACGAAAAATATAAAGTAAATGATCAGGTAATCATTGAAGGACGTCTTTCTATGAAAACTTATGACAGTCCTGAAGGCTTTAAAGAAAAAAAAGCTGAAGTAATCGCTTCTCGTCTCTATCGTATTGAAGGTTCTTTAAGTTATGCAGCCGAACAACCTATTACTTCTCATGCCTCTTCCGATAAAGTAGTTTCTTTTGATAGCTATAAAGCTAAAACGCAAGAGTCAGATCAAGTGTATACACAAGGAGTTCCCCTACCTCCCACTAACCCAGTTAAAAGCAACGAAGACTCAGATTTCGATAATATTCCTTTCTAGGGGAACTCTTAACAGGGTGTGGGGTGAGTGGGTGTGGGTATTCTCCTGCCACCTGTCACCCGACTCCTGTCTCCTGACTCCTGACTCCTGACTCCTGTCTCCTGTCTCCTAACTCCTGTCTCCTGCCTCCTAACTACATGATCTTTCGAGAATTGATTTTAGAGAACTTTGGTCCCTATTTAGGGCGTTGTATCATTGATTTACGTCCAGAAAAAGCTCAACAAAGCTGTCCTATACTTCTTTTTGGTGGTATGAATGGCTGTGGAAAAACAACCATTATGGATGCTATCCGTCTGGCTTTATACGGACATAGGGCACAATGTTCAACGAGAGGAAATTTAGCCTATAGTGAATTTCTCTCTCAATGTGTTAACAATAGAACTAAAGAGCCAGAATCTACCCGAATTGAATTAGCCATAGAACATATCCGAGATAATCAATGGGTAGATCTAAGAATTGTGCGAAGTTGGAGTAAAAAAGATACCAAAGATACCTTAGGTATTTTAGAGGGAGATTGGCCAGATAGTGCTTTAGCTAATACCTGGGATGAATATATAGAAACCCTCCTACCTTTAGGTATTTCTAATCTCTTTCTCTTTGATGGAGAACAGGTTAAAGAATTAGCCGAACAGGATACCCCGCCTCAATTAGTAATTGAAGCTATTCAAACTCTTTTAGGTTTAGAATTAGCAGAGAGATTGAGTAATGATTTAGAAGTCTTAGTAAGTCGTAAACGGAAAGCTTTAGCGACTGGTTCTCAGTTGGCTAACTTGAATCAAATAGAAGCCCAACTTAAAGAATATCAACAAAAAGAAATAGAAACCAAAGAAGAAATAGAACAAAGTCAAATTCTTCTAGAAAAAACTCAGAAAAATTACCAAAATAATCTTAATCGTTTTCGGATAGAAGGGGGAAAAATAGCCTCCGAAAAAAGCCAATTACAAGCGCAAAAAGAAGAACTAGAAACTAATTTTGAAAAAGAAAGAGAAGAGATTCGTCAAAGAGTATCAGGTTCTCTTCCTCTAGCTTTAATTGCCCCTCTCTTAGCACAAGTACAAAAACAAGCAGAAGAAGAATTAAAGCTACAACAGACTAAAATAGCAATTGATATTCTCCAACAAAGAGATCAAAGACTTCTAAATTTTTTAGAGAGTTTAGATCTAGAAAATCCTAAAATTGATGCAATAGAAGAGTTTTTAAAACAGGATAATCAGCAATTAAATAAAGTCGTACTTAATAATAAATCATTTGATTTAGGATTAGAAGAAGATGGCTTGAATAAATTAAAATATCTCTTAGAAAGTGAATTACCTCAAGAAGAAAAACTCGCTCAACAATCCATCAATAAATTAAAATCACTCCAAGAAGATATAGAAAGTTTAGAAAGACAAATAGCTATTGCTGCCTCACCCGAAGACTATGAAAAACTAGAAGAAGCACTAAAAGAAAGTCAACAGGAGCTATTTAAAGCGAAAAATAACTATGAGGCTAGTCAGAATAAATTAGAAGATATTAACAAAAAAATCTCTAAAATCAAGAAGGACTTAGAACGTTATAGTGAACAAGTATTAGAGACCAAAAACAATCAACATATAATTGAATCAGTAGCGAAAGTTCAAGATACACTTAAACAATTTAAAGAACGTCTGACTTTAAAAAAACTGAATAAACTAGAAAAAGAAGTAACAGAATGTTTCCGCTATCTTTTACATAAATCTAATTTGATTCATCGTGTATCTATTAATACCGAAGACTATAGTTTATCCCTCTTTGATCCTCTAGGAATATTTGTGCCAAAACACCGCCTCTCAGCTGGCGAAAAACAACTCCTAGCTATCTCCTTTTTATGGGGACTCGCCAGGGTATCAGGACGTAATTTACCCATTGCTATAGATACACCTTTAGGACGTTTGGACTCTTCCCACCGCAATAACCTAGTTGAGAGATATTTCCCCACCGCTTCTCATCAGGTAATTCTCCTCTCAACTGACACAGAAATTACAGAAGCACATGTGCAAAAACTGCGCGAACAGGATGTTATCGCTAAAGAGTATCTCCTGCGCTATAATCCTGCTGATAGAGGGACAACAGTTGAATCGGGTTATTTTTGGTAATTGTCCTGAACCTAATTGCTTTTTCTCAAAAAAACACTTCATTTAGATTATTTGTCCAGATATAATTGCTCGGAGTGCTTTGTTTACATCGGTAGAAGTTTTAAAAACTTTGGCTACATCTGGATCTAAAGTAATAATTATCTCTGTTTCATTGGCAAGAGGTGCAAAACGATTAGGACGAGCCTTACTATAATCGAAGTTATATTCAGGCAGTAAGTCTTCTTCCAGATTTTGGTCAGGTTTAGGATTCTCTATATTTTTCATAGTCTTGACTGTAATTACATTTTATTGCACTTCCCATACGCTACACTCTTAATTTTAAGATCTCCTGGGATTCTGAAGCAACTTCGTAAAAATAGTCGTTTTAATCGGGAGAAGAAAAATGGTATGATCTCTTCTTGGTCTAACCGCCAAGGGCTTTTTTTTGGGAAATTAACCGACTTTCTTCTGAAGCTAATTAAGTAATGAATTTTTTATGAGAAATTTCATATAAAATAGACTTTTAGGATGTAGGAAATGCCGCCATTAAGACCAATTTCCTGGATGGGCGATTCTCTAAAGGTTTTGCGTAGTTTTCCAGAATCTGTAAAGGACGATATTGGACATAGTTTAATGCTAGTTCAAGCAGGGTTAACACCTCTTGATGCCAAGCCCTTAACAGGAATTGGTGTTGGAGTTTTCGAGATTGTTACAAGGGATGACGGAGACACATATCGTACCATTTACGCAGTAAAGATTGGTAATAATGTATGTGTACTCTATGTGTTCCAGAAAAAGTCGAAATCAGGGATAAAAACGCCGCAACAGGATATAGACCTAATTATTAAACGATTGAAAGAAGCCCAAAGATTAGAAGGTGAAAAATGATTGAAGAAACTATTGAAGTTCAAGAAGGTTCTGGTAATGTCTTTGCCGATCTTGGGCTAAAGAATGCAGATGAACTTTACTTTCGGGCTCATATTGGTATTGAAGTATTAAAAATCTTAGAAGAACGAAAACTAAAACAACGAGAGATTGGAGAGCTACTTTCGATTAGCCAGTCAGAAGTTTCTCATCTTATGAATGGTCATTTTAGTCGCTTCAGTGAAGGAAAACTAATGGGGTTTCTTAAGAAGCTAGATCGGGAAATAACTCTGGTAATTACTGAACCAGAACATCATCAGGAGATCTCTTTATCTTTTTGACTTATTCGGTTAAGTAAATAAGCGGTTAGCTGATGAATTGAATAAGCGGGTCTGGTTTATCTTATAGACAACTTGGTAAAAGGAGTAATCCAGACTATTAACAGATAGGGATTTACATCCCGAAAGCACTTCATCTGGACGTTAAAAAGAAGTTACTGGAAGAAAAGGACTTAGACTTTTCAGACCTTGTAAAGAAGCTGCTGCAAAAATGGGTATGGTTCATATAAAGCAAAGAGCAAGCGTAAAGAAGCTTGGGAAAATGCTGAAAAAGGAAGTTTACCTACTGGTAATGCTCCCCAACCTTTAATAGATGAAAATGCTTTAGCTAGTCTTGGTGAAAAAATTTGTTCAAACATAATAAAAAATCAAAAGAATCACTGAGCAGTTGTAAAAAATAAGCAATAACACTTACCCCAATTCAGTTAAGTCATTTTTCACCTGAAGGGGTTCCATAAGGCTAAAAAAGCAACTATTAGAACATCTATTAGTGCCGTAACGTTTTTATTGAACAAATGTAGATGACTAGAAATAATTCCCCATCTAGGATAGAGACAATTAGCGTCAAGATCGAACAATTATACTTAAAAACAGAATTTTCCTCTTTACAAAGAAGAAGAAATAGACTCCTCTGTTATCTTTTGCGGAGTCAGGCGATAGCCAATAGAGTGCAGAATAGCATTAACAGTACTAAATTGTGGATTGCCTTTTTCCGAGAGAGCTTTTTGGACACCTTTTCTACTTAGTCCGATATCCTCAGCAATATTGGTTATCCCCTTAATGCGGGCTATTTTACGGAGAGAAGACATTAGACCAGATAGATCATCACTTTGGGCATATTCCTCAAAGAGGGCAGTAATATAATCATCAATATCATCTGGATGATTAACGAGGTATTCTTCTTCAATTTCGCCGATAGTTCTATAGTTGGTCATGTTTTTAAATACTCCTTCCAATAGGCTTTTGCCTGTTGAATATCATTGGTTTGGCTTCCTTTATCCCCACCACATAGTAGAACAACAATATCGTCATCTTTTTCACCAAAATACACCCTGTAACCAGGTCCAACAAATATTCGCAATTCACTGACTCCATACCCAACAGAAGAACAATCTCCATAATGTCCATGTTCTAGTCGAGTCAGCTTAGCCAGAATACGTGTTCGTCCAATCTTATCTCGTAGATTATTAAGCCAGTCGGTGAATGGCTCTTTTCCATTTGAAGTAGTCTACGCTGGGACGTTCCCGCGGAACTGAAACCCCTTCGTTTCAAAGCCTAAGTTGGGCTTTTGGGAGCCGTAATTGTTAATGTACCTGTCATACCAGCCTCTGAATGACCAGGTACTGAGCAGTGAAGTTCATAAATACCTGATTTAATAGGGATGAAGACCCATTCCGCCATAGCATTTGGTTTGAGTTCGAGATCATTAATTGCTCCTTTTACCTCTACCATACCTGCCTCTACCTTTTGAGACCAGATACTACCTGCAAAGTCCTTCGCTGTAAAGTAATGCTTTAAAGTACTAGGATTGGATAACAGGAGTTTGTGGCGTTTTCCCGCTTCAAACTGCAATTGATTAGGAACAAATCTTAAGGCATTAGTACTATCTCCCAGACTCACCTTTACCTCTATTGGGGTTTGATGAGTCAAGTCTGTTGCAGCCATTGCTAGGGGGGTAGATCCTAACGTAAATACCAGTAACAGTCCTAGAATCAGCCAGAATAACTGGTGTAACCAACGGGGATAAAAGAGGGGTTGTAGATAGAATCTAGACATAATGTTGCTCCCAAAAACGAGTCAGGCTGACTTAGTACTTCTTTAACCTATTCTCTTAACCAATGGGCAGCAGCTTTGGCATGGTATGTCAGAATAAGATCAGCACCTGCTCTTTTAAAACTAGTCAGAGTTTCTAGGGTAACCTTTTTCTCATCAATCCAACCATTCAGGGCAGCCGCTTTAATCATGGCATATTCCCCTGAGACATTGTAAGCTGCTACAGGTAGGTTAGTCATCTCCTTGACTCTCCATATAATATCCATATAGGAAAGGGCTGGTTTAACCATTAACATATCTGCCCCTTCTGCTATATCTAAGGCTACCTCTTTGAGTGCTTCTTTGGCGTTGCTTGGGTCCATTTGGTAGGTACGACGATCCCCAAACTGTGGCGTAGACTCAGCGGCATCCCGAAATGGTCCGTAATAAGCTGAGGCATATTTAGCCGCATAGGAGAGGATGGGTATATCTTGAAAGCCTGCTTCATCTAGTCCTTGACGAATGGCACTGACAAAGCCGTCCATCATTCCCGAGGGGGCTATAATATCTGCACCTGCTCTCGCTTGTGATACCGCAGTTCTTTTCAATAGTTCTAGGGTAGGGTCATTTAATACTATGCCTGTCAGATCCCCATCTTTGAGATAACCACAATGTCCATGTGAAGTGTATTCACAAAGACAAGTATCAGCAATGACGACCAATTCAGGTACTGCCTGTTTAACTGCTGTGGCTGCTTTTTGGACAATCCCGTGATCATGCCAAGCCCCTGTAGCTTCATAGTCTTTTTCGGCTGGGATACCAAAGAGAATAATAGCAGGAATGCCTAGATCGTAACATTCCTTGGCTTCTTCTACTATTTTGTCAATCGAAAGCTGATAGACCCCTGGCATAGATTTAACTTCAGTAGCAATACCTTGACCAGGTACGGCAAAGAGAGGATAAATCAAGTCATTGAGGGTTAAGGTAGTTTCCTGCACCATGCGGCGTAGTTGAGGTGTTTGACGTAAACGGCGAGGACGATGAATGGGGAACATAGTGAGGATATTTAAAGTATGTCGCTCTTATAAGTTTAAAGTCTTAACTCTCTGGTAGTCTGGTTTTCCTTAAAAATTCTTATTACAGGAAAAAATTTTTCTTATTACATCTTGGCAAAACTTTACAAATGTTTATATAATTGCAAAAGAACAACTAGGTATTTATTCCTATGGAACCCTATTCATTCCCTTGGTTAACAACTCTGATTCTTTTGCCCCTGGTAGCAGCTTTAGCCATTCCTTTAATTCCCGACAAGGACGGTAAAACTGTACGTTGGTATGCTTTAGCGACAGGACTCATTCACTTTACAACTACTGTTTATGTCTTTTGGACAAACTACGACTCAACAAACAGTGAATTACAACTAAAAGAGACATATAACTGGATCCCTCAAATAGGCTTAACATGGTCTCTGGGAGTCGATGGACTCTCCATGCCTTTGATCGTTCTCTCTGGTTTTATTAGCACTTTAGCTCTGGTTGCCGCTTGGAGAGTAGAGAAAAAGGCGAAACTGTTTTATGCGTTAATGTTGGTTCTCTATAGCGCACAGATAGGCGTATTTGCTTCTTCTGACTTACTGTTATTCTTCATCATGTGGGAATTAGAACTCGTTCCCGTATATATCTTAATTTCTATTTGGGGAGGCAAAAAACGCCTCTATGCTGCCACTAAATTTATCTTATATACAGCCTTAGCTTCTATATTTATTCTGGTTGCGGGACTAATCCTTGCTTTCTCAGGCGATACAGTAACCTTTAACCTAGCCGAACTGAAACTGAAATCCTACCCACAAATACTAGAAATGCTAGCTTATGTAGGGTTTCTCATTGCCTTTGGGGTTAAGTTACCAATATTCCCCTTGCATACCTGGTTACCTGATGCACATAGTGAAGCTTCGGCACCTGTTTCAATGATTCTAGCAGGAGTCTTGCTCAAAATGGGTGGTTATGGACTAATTCGCCTGAACGTAGATTTATTACCTCACGCACATATCAAATTTGCTCCCATATTAGTAGTGTTAGGAGTAATCAATATAGTCTATGGTGCCTTTACTGCCTTCGCACAGACTAACCTGAAACGTCGCCTCGCTTCCTCCTCTATCTCTCATATGGGCTTTGTTCTCATTGGTATTGCTTGCTTTAGCGACCTAGGACTTAATGGAGCTCTCCTCCAGATGATCTCACATGGACTAATAGCAGCAGCTTTATTCTTCCTCTCTGGAGTAACCTATGAGAGAACCCATACCCTAATGATGGATGAAATGGGTGCGCTGGCTAAGACTATGCCGAAAATTTTCGCTCTCTTTACTGCCGCTTCTATGGCTTCTTTGGCTTTACCCGGAATGAGTGGTTTTGTGAGTGAGTTAAGTGTCTTTCTCGGTTTAGCTTCCAGTGATGCTTATACTTCTCCCTTCAAAGTAGTAATTACTCTTTTAGCAGCAGTTGGTTTAATTCTGACTCCTATCTACCTTCTGTCTATGTTACGTGTAGTCTTCTATGGTCAGAGTGACTCAGGTCTAGTTCTCGACAAGTTGACTGTAGATGCTAAACCTCGGGAAATCTTCGTCACAGTTTGTTTATTAATTCCCATCATCGCTATTGGTATCTATCCTAAGTTAGCAACTTCTACTTATGACGTAACTACTGTAGAAATTGCTACTAAAATCCGTAGTGCTCTACCTGTTCTAGCTAATAAGCAAGAAGAACCTCTCTGGACTGGTTTATCTCTAGTTGCACCTGAGATAGCGGGTAAAGCTGATAGTTAATAAATTAGTATAAAAATTTAAAATTCCTCTCATATCTGGGAGGAATTTTCGCTTTAAAAGGAGTCAGATTAACCTATAGCAGTTTGTTCTCTTTGCGATACCTCGGATACTCTCTTTAGTTTTCTCAGACCAATACTGCCAGAGGGAATGACCCCTTTCTTTTATACTAATATTTATCAGATTTATCGTTCTCTGGTTTAATTCATCAGAGCACGATACTCTAACTTGTGCATGGAGCGCAAGGGTTTCCTGTTTATTAACTTATTGCTTCCCAAAAACCCTTCGGGAGTGTCCCGCTTTACGCTGCTACCCCACATTACACTGTCAGACAGACAGAATAGTGACAAAAAACTTGGTTTTATGTATTATTTTTTGCTTTAAAGCACTCTGGGTTTTTTGAAAGTCGTGACCTTCAATGACTTTCAAATGACTTTCAATTATCTCTAATTTACCAAAGCTTTTGATACTGGCTGAAACCCTTACTAGATATGGTTTTTTGCTTAAAGCGGGCGGCGAGAATCGAACTCGCATCATTAGCTTGGAAGGCTAAGGTTTTACCACTAAACTACGCCCGCAAATATCTCAATTCTATTACTATAACATTGATTTTCAAATTTTACAAGTATTTTCTAGATAATTTTTGCACGCCTCAAAATGGTACTTATTTAGAAGTGATATAAAAGTACAGAGTTCGGGAGACCCCCAAAATAATGTGGCAATCTCATCTATCATCCTTTAGGCAGTTAGAGGAAGATCAATATAGTAAGAAGTCTTAAAATTTTAACTTCTTTATATTCTTTGTTATCCCTGACAGGAATTATTTTATATGACAAGAGAAACCCGTTTACCATCAACTTATAGCCAATTTATAGCTCAGGTCAAAGCCTCTCAAGTTCAACGGATCATGATTAAACCAGATGAAATTGAGTACACATTAAAACCAGAATTTGGCAGCCAGCAATACTATACCCAATTAGGTGAAAGACTAGAAGATTTAACCCGTCTTTTACAACATCAAGGCGTGGAATATAATAACAGCCTTGATAAATCTAATACAATCGAAACTATTTTAGGTTTGCTCATTTCGGCTGGGGCACTCATTGGGACTTTTGCCGCACTCACAAGATTCAGTAACGCTGGAAGCGGGATAGGTTTAGATATGGGAATAGGTAAAAGTAAAGCACGGGTTTATAACAAGGGGAAAACAGGCATTACCTTCGCTGATGTTGCAGGTGTAGATGAAGCCAAACAAGAACTACAAGAAGTTGTCGACTTCCTAGCCAATGGAGCAAAGTACAAAAAAATTGGTGCAAAAATTCCTAAAGGGATTCTTCTGGTAGGTCCTCCAGGAACTGGTAAAACCCTGATAGCTAAAGCAGTAGCAGGAGAAGCAGGGGTACCTTTTTTAAGTATGTCTGGCTCAGAGTTTGTAGAAGTCTATGTAGGTGTAGGTGCTTCGCGTGTTAGGGATTTATTTAACCGCGCTAAAAGTCAGGCTCCCTGTATTGTCTTTATTGATGAATTAGATGCTATCGGCAAAACTCGCGGCAATAACCCGAATACAGGCAATGATGAGCGGGAACAGACCTTAAATCAATTATTGACTGCAATGGATGGTTTTGATGGCAATGATGGCGTTATAGTCATTGCAGCCACCAATCGTCCAGAAATCCTTGACCCTGCTTTACGCCGCCCTGGTCGCTTTGATCGTCAAGTTTTGGTGGATCTTCCTGACAAAAGTGGGAGAGTCGAAATTTTAAGGGTTCATGCGCTCTCAGTAGCACTTGGTGAAGATGTTGATTTTGAGGTGATTGCTAACCAGACTTTCGGTTTCGCTGGTGCAGATTTAGCTAATCTAGTCAATGAAGCAGCACTCTTGGCCGCAAGAGAAAATCGTCAGGTAGTTCTGATGAAACATTTCCAAGAGGCCTTAGAAAGGGTAGTTGCGGGATTAGAAAAACGTTCTCGTGTTCTTAGTCCACTAGAACGTCAAATCGTAGCTTATCACGAGGTTGGCCATGCCCTTGTTGGCGCCCTGGCAACTGGTAGAGGTAAAGTCTCTAAAATCTCTATTGTGCCACGAGGAGCAGGAGCGTTAGGATATACTCTACATATGCCAGAAGAAGATCGCTTTTTAATGTTACAAGATGAATTACATGGACAGTTAGCGACATTACTAGGGGGAAGGGCGGCTGAAGAAATCATCTTTGGTAACGTGTCTACGGGAGCAAGTGATGACATTCAAAAAGCAACCGATTTAGCTGAACGTGCGGTCACACGGTATGGGATGAGTGATACTTTAGGACCTGTTGCCTTTGAAAGAAACTCCTCCCGATTTTTAGATGAGGGCACCTCTCGCCGTGCGATTAGTGAGGAAGTGTCTGTAGAAATTGATCGTCAAGTTAAGCAGAACATCGACAGAGCATACAATATGGCTTTGCGAATTCTACAACTAAATCGCAGTTTGTTGGAGTCCACAACTCAAATTTTACTCAAGCAAGAGGTTTTAGAAGGCGAGCAGTTAAAATCGATTCTAGCCAAAGTGCAGGCTGTATAAGGGAGTTAGGGGGTTGGTGCAGCAAAGCCCCTACTCCCTTACTTAGGTGGTGGAGTTAGGTTTCCCCTCAGCCGTTGCCAAGTAACTACTGAGACATAGGTAACGAAGGATATCGTACTAATTACAAAGCTAACCGGGTAAGAGGCGTAGAAACCAACGGTTAAACCTACCCAAGTAAAGAGCAGCGCTAACACAGCAGAGAGAACAAGTGCAACGAAAGGACGGGTCACTAGACGTTGAGCGATCGCAGCAGGGGTGATTAGCAATGCGGAGTTCAACAGAGAACCTACCGCCGGGACTGCCTCAGCTAAGCTCAACGCGACCAAAACCAAGAAGACCAAACTCAGCCCGCGTACGGGTAAACCCCGCGCCATTGCTACATCAGGATCGAGGGAGGCAAATAGTAGGGGTCTGGCAATGACCAATAAGGACAAGACGATTCCCAAGCCTATAATAACCGTCTGCTGCGCTTGTTCTTCCTGTAGACCAAAAAGCGAACCGAAGAGATAATTCACCCCTAAAGTACTATTGGTAGCGCTGGATTTTGTCGTATAGATACTCAAGAAGAGTGCTCCAAGTCCAAGTATCCAAGCCAGTATAGTACCGACCACCACATCGTTTTCTTTCACCCGAGTACCCAGCACTCCTAGCAAGAGTGCTACCAATATTGTTGCTCCAAATAATCCCACCAGCGGATCGAGACCTATTACAGCAGCAGCCAGTGCCCCAGTGAAAGTGACATGCCCCAGTGCCTCAGTCGCAAAGACTAGATTGCGTAGTATGATAAAGTAGCCAACCAGCCCAGAGACGAGAGAAACCATAGTGCCTGCTTGGAAAGCATAACACATGAAATCTACGCTTAACATTTCGTGGATATCAGAGATTAGGTTAAGTGAGAACGATGGAATATCTGATAGCAATATCAACTCAGTCATCCCAATACTCCTTGACCTTTGAACCACCTACGCCTTAAAAATATAGTATATAAAACACGGAAGAGGCGCACCAAAATATAAGTTCCAAAAGCCAAGCCCGTGATGAAAAACCCAACAGGATAGGGGGTGAAGTAGGACACTGCCAAGCCAGTCCAGGTAAAGAACAGCGCCAGTAAGATGGAGAGTCCAACTGCTATGACTGGCCGTGCTGTGACTTGTTGGGCGATCGCGGCTGGTGTGACCAGCAAACCAAAGATCATTAGCACTCCTACTACTTGTACCGACTGCGCCACAGCAAAAGCCAGCAAGACGAGGAAGGCATAGTCGAGGAATTGCACAGGCAGACCACGGGCATCAGCTACATCTGGGTCAATGGAGGAAAATAACAGGGGTCTTGCGATCGCTATTAACCCGGCTAATGCCACTATTGTTGTTAGTATAATAAGTCGGACATCTTGATCGCTAATGCCCAGTACGGCCCCAAACAAAATTGCATACACATTTTCCGTATAAGAGTGGGATAGCTGCAGGAACAGGATACCTAGTCCCAGAGAGAAGGTCTGAATCGTACCGATGGCAATCCCATGCGTCCAAGATGTCTGAGCGCCTCGTCCACCCAAAAGCCCAATACCGATTGCTGCAACAAGGCAGGAGAAGAGCAAGCCCACACCTGGTGACATACCGAAGAGCACCGCCCCAGCGGCTCCAGCAAAGCCAACATGAGCCAACGTATGCCCAGCAAAACTTTGAGAGCGTAGCACCATAAAGTATCCCACACTCCCTGCAATCAGTGCAACTAGCATTCCTGCTAGGAAGGCATTCTGCATGAAGTGATAGGTAAAAATTTGTTGAAAATCAAAGAGGAGATTCCAGGAAAACTGGACATCAGATGTTGGCATGTTAGTGTTCATGATGCGTGAGGTGAGGATGATAGGTGACCGACTCTGGATGACCAACGACAACTAATCGACCATCTTTAGTGTGTAACACATCAATAGGCGAGTCATAAAGATGCGAGAGAGTCTCTGAGTTAATCACCGACTCTGGGGTACCAATTGCTATCTGACCGCACCCTATGTAAAGGACTCGATCCAAATAAGGCAAAAGTGGATTGACATCATGGGCAACAAGCATTACTGTTATTTGATATTCCTGGCTGATGTTGCGAATTAATGCCGACACAGCTTGCTGATTGTGCAAATCTAGACTTTCGAGAGGTTCATCGAGGAGAAAAATGCGGGGTCTAGTCACAAGTGCTTGTGCGATTAGTAGGCGTTGCTGTTCGCCACCACTGAGAGTACCAATGGGACGATTGGCATAGGCAGTGGCACCGACCATCTCAATGGCTTGCTTCACTCGCTGCCGCTCCACACTGGCAAGCCTACCACCACCCCAAAGTCGTCGCAGCCCTGGCAGGGGCACTCCCCACCGTGTCCCCTCCAGACCCAATCGCACCAGTTCACGCCCCTGCACATGCATATCTGGACCAAATGAGCGGCGTTGGGGAAGATAGCTGATAGCAGGATTTCCTCGGCGCACGGCTTTCCCCAAGACGTTGATCCTGCCCTCACTTAAGGGCAGCAAGCCCAATATCGCCTTCAACAGTGTCGATTTACCGGAGCCATTAGGTCCAAGGATAGCAATAAACTCACCCGACTTTACGGACAACTCGACGTTACTCCAAACCACATGCCCTCCACGTCGGACTCCAGCGTGCTCAAATTGAATCACATTTTGTGAACCTAAGCCATTATGAGATTCTGTAGAGGGTGGCATTACTGGATCAAAACCTATCGAGTTATTGGTCATAAATTGTTTTCCTTTAGAAATGACAAGCATGGGAATACACTGTGATGCGCTTATTTGGAGTTGCACAGAAAAAACTTACCTGTTTTGGGAAATATAAACCTTATTAATTAAGTAACTTACTCGCACTCAGTTTATTTGGCAGTAGACTTGGCTAGCGCTTGCTCTAAGTCTTTGAGTTGCCCCACCTGCCAGTCTTGGAAAGTGGCATTCGCTGGTGCTAGTGTCTCGGTAATCGGAACTATGGGAATTTTTGCGGTCTCAGCCTTCTTCAACAGCGCATTTACATCTGGTGTTATGTTCTGCTTGTTGAAGACAAAGACTTTAATCAGCTTATGTGTCACCTGCTTGTCGAACGTTACTTTGTCTGAAGCCTTAGGCTGCTGACCCTCGGCAATTGCTTTCATAAATTCTGGCGGCGTGGTCAAGTTCAGACCTAATGCGGGGGCTTGGTATTCAAAGATACTCTCTGTCGCACCAACCGGCGTTCCACTATACGTCTTCTTGATTGTGCTGATAGTGTCTTTATAGGGTTTGAGACTAACGTTCAGGTAATGTGTACGCTGTTGGTCGAAGTAGGCTGCATCGGCTGGATCAATTTTTTTCAGGTCTGAGGTGATCTGATCAATAGTTCGGAAGACATAGCTGGGACTGTACCACAGATGTGCGTTGTCTCCTTCTTTCTTTCCTACCAGATCACCAACATTGAGTTCTTTTCGCCCATTCACTGGGTTAGCGGCGAGTAGTTTTGTTGCCCATGAATCATACCCTGCACCATTGACGATTACATAACGAGCATTGGCAACAGTGCGGGCGTCAGTTGGTTTAGCTTCGTAATCGTGCGGGTCAGTGTCGGGATTGGTAATTATGCTTATGACTTTAACTTTGTTACCACCCAGTTGAGATGCGATACTGCCCCAGAAATTCTCAGCAGCAACGACCTTCACAAGTGCTGTAGTAGCATCGGAAGAGTTAGTTTCTGACACTAATATCGTACTGGAACTAGCTTGTGTTCTGGAGCTACAGATAGCAATAAGTGGAACCAGCATCGAGAAGGACAGCAAACTAGTCCTTATCATTCTTTGAACCTGAGGCGCCCGCGCCGCTAGTTGAAAAATGGATGACACTACCATAAGGTAATAAATTGTAATTTCATATCCGAATTATACTTCAAAAACAGTTATGATGAAAATGATTATCATTTCTAAATTAAAGCAAGTTACAATTCTGACAAGACTAAAAATTATCCAAAACATAATGTTCTTTAGTTGGTGGTGAAAATTGCTCCATGTTCAGCTAGTACATAAGGAAATTTTCCGTAATATCGATAGCGTCCTAAAGATAGCATTTCTTAATTCTCTATGTAATTCTGTAGTCATAAGTACGATAGGCAACCGTTCCAGATCCTGATCCTCATGTCGGTGTATCAGCTATGTACCTACCCTTCTAGGGCATCCACAAGAACCAATCATGTTAACAAACTAAAGAATCTAGTAATTTTTTCGCTCTTTCGGTAATAGCGGGCCAATTCTTTTCTTTTAATAATAATTTGGGGTATAAATCACTAGATAAACCTACAGCTATGGCACCTTTGAGAATAAATTCTCTAGCATTATCTAGGGTCACTCCTCCTGTAGGAATGAGAGGGATTCCGGTTAAAGGTGATTGTAAACTCTGAATATACCTAACTCCCCCTACTGCTTCTACAGGGAAAACTTTAACACTACTAGCGCCAGCTTGCCAAGCAGTAACTATTTCTGTGGGCGATAAGGCACCAGGTATAATAGGTAAATTGACTGCTTTAGCTTCTTCTATTATTTCTAGATTAATATGTGGGGTGAAGCAGAATTGAACCCCTATTGCTATAGCTTCTTTTAACTGACTTACTGTTAATATTGTCCCTGTTCCTATTAAACAATTAGGTAATTCAGACTGCAATTTTTCAATCAATTCAATGGGGTTTTGACTATTCCAAGTAATTTCAATTAATTCTATACCCGCTTGAGCCACAGAGAGCGCCATATTTAAACCTAATTGATTGTCATCGGTTCTAATTACAGCAATTATTCTATTTTTTTTCAGTCTTTCTAACCAGGTTTCTTGTATATATGTCACATTATTCTCAAAATTATTTATTAGATCCAATTTAACACTTTGATATCAAAAATTCTCATATCAAAATTATCCTGTGAAAGAGGCATACCTAGATATATAGGTAACCAATAGATAAAGGCTATTATAATTACTAATAAAGATGATATACCAACAAATTTAGATAAATATTGGGGACTATTTAACCATCCATTTATGATCCAAGCCAAAGCTAAAATAGCAAAGGTATAGGATTCTAAATAATGATAAAAGAAAATACAACGAGTGACCTTGCTCCAAGGTAAGAGATTAGCTAAATAGTTAATAATAAAAAAGGACAATAGCCAATTAACAGGAGTAAAAAAGGCTTTTTTCTCATTACTACGGAGGAAACTGAAAATTAACCAGATGAATATAGAAAAAATAGCTAGACTGGATAACCAGAGAAGTAAAGGGTTAGCCATAGAATGAACATCATGGATGACTTCATGAGATTTCTCATAGTAATAGGCAATCGGTCTTAACATCAGAATCCAACTATACCATGTTGAGCAATATGGATGAACATCTGAACCAGTTTTGATGCTTTCATGGTAGGAAAGTATCTTATACTGCATATCCCAAAAATTATCCTCTGGGTTCATTATTAAATAAGGAATCCAGAGAATACTATAAGTAATAACAGTAGTAATAGTGAGAATCAACAGATGATAAATGGGATTAATTAGAACTAAATTACTGAGAGGGTAAGAAGATAATCTCTCAGTAGAACTCGGAAGATGAGAGGGTTTCAGCCATGTTCTAAAATTTCTATAGATTGAAAGATCTTTCCAATGTGAAACCAGAAACCCCAAGATAATCATTGAACAGATTCCCAAAAGAAACCATAAGCCATTCCATTTAATACAAACAGCACAGCCCAAAAAAAAACCCGATAGAATGAGATATTTAAGAGAATAAGAACCTTGAGAAAGATAGAGAACGAATAACAAATTACCTAAGAGTCCAAAGATAACTATATAAATATTATTGAGTGCATAGCGAGATTCAACTAAAAACATACCATCAAAAGCCACTAAAAAAGCAGCTAAAATAGAATAACTACGACTGAGAGTAAGTTTTAATGATAAGGCTGCTACAAGTAGAGGAATCAAAGAACCACTTAAAGCATTGAGCCAACGATAACTTAATGTAGAACGCAGGGAACCTGTCAAATTATTGACCATTTCAGGCGGAGCAGGAAAAAAAGAACCCAACCACATTCCTAAGGCGATAATGTATTGACTTAAAGGCGGATGTGATGTAAAGACTTTTGTATCAATTAAGTAGTCATTCCCAAATATAGCATAGTAAACTTCATCAAAAACTAGCTCATTAAACTGTCCTAAATTCCAAAAGCGCAACGCAAGAGAAAAAGAAAAAATTGCTAGTAAAGATAAAATATACCTAGAAGACAGAGATTTAATAATATTATTCATCTAATTAATTGTTCAGCAGAATTTACATAACTACGCAAGATTCCCTCAGTGATTAAAAGCACAGTAATGAGATTAGCTAAAATTCCCATAAAAACCAATAATAATTGATAAGAAGCGGCATTGAGCGGGTCAACTCCTGATAGAATCTGACCCCCTAGTAAATTAGGTAAAGTAATCAGTCCAACTAGTTTTATTTGATTAAGAGATAGTCCAGCTTTAATCGCTTCTCTCCGATAGAAAAAAATCGCCTCCCTCGCCGTAGCACCTAAACAGAGATGCGTTTCAATTTCTAAACGATTTTCCCTCAATTCCCCAACTAGACGTTCTCCAGCTATCACTGCAGCTTGAGCAGAACTACTAATTATCATCAAAGCGAGAGCAATTATATATTGTCCCAGAAATTGGGCATCAGGACGAATAATCAAAACTAAAGCCCAACTTACTGCCACTAAAGTACTAATAAGCAGAGAAATCCAGACCAGAGAAAAAAGCCAAGGTAAATCATTACTAATACGTTTAGCAGTAGAAAAAGCCGAGAGAGTCAAAAATAAGCAAATACCAAGAACTAGTAATAAAGGCTGCTTAAAGGCCATGATTAGGGCTAAAAAAGACCCCATCATCAACAACTGCAAAAGAACTTGACCAGATACTAAAAGAATCTCCCTCTCTAATTTCAGCTTAGACCAAAAAGAAAGAGCAACTGTCAAGGACACCAAGCCACAAGCCCAAAAAAAGCCAATATAGTCTAATTCGATCCAAGTTTTCATCGCATAATGAACATTTTTCCACCTTTACAGCAATTTGAGAACAAATACAACACAAAACCAGGGGAGCGGGGCTACCGCCCCGCATGGGTTTTAGCATTTTATCTCGGCTTCACTTGTACCCCGCCCACTGGTGTCAGCGGAGGTTCTCGTAGTTCCCGTAGGGTAGAGATTAGAATTTGCTGCAATTTATATTTTATGCCTTTTTCATTGTCTCACTTTATTTTCTTCCTACTTTCTAAGTATTTTTACTTAGATTATTTTTACTAACATTTACCATTTTGTACTTCAAAAATGAATTGCAGAACCCACATTCAGCAGGTTATTTACGATAAAAAATAATATTTGTGACATGAAGAACTAAGGAACTGTAAAATCAAGTTTTGTCTACTGGTGAGTTTAATGCAAGATTTCATACCATCGACAAAGACAAG